>OJML01000014.1_pt1 | contig 116712 bp, 141 predicted proteins | sample 1597221 | NCBI WGS metagenome assembly OJML01 (sample SAMEA2452123, study PRJEB22498) | human gut metagenome | biome: human feces; feature: human gut; material: feces | place: Australia | collected 2012 | reverse complement strand
CCGCGGCGACTTGTATATAATATCATCAGGTACACACATTGTCAACAACTTTTTTCAAAAAGTTTCAAAAAAGTTCAATTTTTTTCAATCATTGACTTTTAAGCGGGACTGACATGCCTGCGAAGCCACTTATTTACTGTCTTTTTCATTATACCCATTAAATAAAGGAGGTCTTATGTGACCTCCCTGATTATTCCTATGCGTTTAATGCATTCTTAGCTTCATCTGTTATCTCTCTCTGATAAGCTATCTCATTTTCAATATTTCTTGCAACCTCATTAGCAGTATATGCTGCATCTATTACTTTCTTAAGGACATTTCCAACATCATCTGCTTTTTCCTTCTGCTTTGATGAATTATCATAAATATTCTTCATAGCTGTGACCGTTTCATCAACCGAGGTCTGTACTTTAGTAATTGTGTCTGTTATCTCTTTGGACGACTTAGCTGACTGAGCAGCAAGATTTCTTACCTCACTGGCAACAACAGCAAATCCCCTGCCATGTTCACCGGCTCTTGCGGCTTCTATTGATGCATTAAGTGAAAGTATATTGGTTCTGTTAGATATTGAACTAATAACAGCTGCAAATTCTTCAATCTTCTTAGACAAAGCTTCAAGTTCTTTAATCTTAGCTGAAGACTCCTCCACAACTTTATTCATTGATTCTATCATTCCAAGGATCTCTTCTACACTTGACATGCTTTCCTTAACCAGATTAAGAGATGTATCTGACGAATTAATAACATCAAATGCATCTTTTTCAAGCTTTTCCTGTGAATCATCAAGTCCATTAAGAATATTGGTGAGATTATTCACCATTGCTTCGTTACTCATAAGTAATCCCCCATCCTGTGTATTTTATATCAGTTTAATTGCTTCCTGAACATTATTAACACCAATTATTTCAATTTTATCATTCTTCTTTATGTTTTTCAAGCATACACCCGGCAATATACATGTTTTAAAACCAAGCTTAACAGCTTCATTAACTCTCTGTTGTGCCTGGCTTACAGCTCTCACCTCACCTGCAAGTCCAACTTCACCAAATATAACTGTCTTTTCGTCTATTGCCCTGTTCTTAAAGCTGCTCACAAGGGCCATCACAATTCCCAAATCAAGCGCTGGCTCACTTACTTTAATTCCACCTGCAACATTCACATAAGCGTCACTGCCTGACATATGTATACCCGCTCTCTTTTCAAGAACAGCCATAAGAAGATTAACTCTGTTATAGTCAGTTCCTGCTGCAGTCCTTCTTGCCATTCCAAAATTAGAATCGCACACCAGTGCCTGAATCTCTACCATTATAGGGCGTGTTCCTTCCAAAAGGCACACAACAACTGAACCTGATGCATTCTCTGGTCTTCCATTGAGCATATATTCTGATGGATTCTCAACTTCCGACAGACCGCTCTGCTGCATTTCAAATACACCAATTTCATTAGTTGAGCCAAATCTATTTTTTACGCCTCTTAATATCCTGTATGAAGCATATCTGTCACCTTCAAAATAAAGCACCGTATCAACCATATGCTCAAGCATTCTTGGTCCGGCAACTGTTCCTTCCTTGGTAACATGTCCTACAATGAATATAGTAATGTTCAGTCCCTTCGCAAGCTGCATAAGTATGGATGTTGTCTCTCTTACCTGAGAAACACTTCCCGGTGCTGCTGCCACATCTTCTTTATACATAGTCTGTATCGAATCAATTATCACAATCTCAGGCTTATTTCTTGTAAGAATATCTTCTATGTTATCTAAGCTTGTCTCACATAATAACTTAAGTGTTCCACTGCATTTGCCAATTCTGTCTGCCCTAAGCTTTATCTGCTTAAGCGATTCTTCACCGGATATATAAAGTACATCTTTTCCTTCTGCTGACAGGTTGTAACACATCTGAAGCAGAAGTGTTGACTTTCCTATTCCAGGATCTCCTCCTACAAGCACTAAAGAACCAGCAACAATTCCTCCGCCAAGTACCCTGTCTAGTTCAGCTATGCCTGTGGATGTTCTGTCATTTTCTTCAAAGCTTACACTATTTATCTCTACAGGAACAGGCGCTGATGATGCCGCTGCCCTCTGGCTTGTGCCTGCTATTCCTTTGGCTGACTTAGGTTTACTTACTGGTTCTTCTACAAATGTGTTCCATTCCTTACACGCCGGACACTGCCCGAACCATTTAGCAGACTCATATCCACATTCTTTACAAAAAAAAGCTGTATTCTTTGCCTTTGCCATATATCCCCCTAAAAAAGGCTGCCACAACATATAAATGTGTAGCAGCCCTGTAAAATCAAAATACTTTTAATTATAATCAAGCCTTCTTAATATCTACTTTAACAGGCTTCTCACCATCAAATTCAACTGAAAGAACAAGCTTACCACCCATATTAGTAGCCATTGTTCCTGCATCTTTATCGTTAATTCTGATATCATATGATGTACCTTCTTCAAGACCTAATGTAATCTGTGCATCCTCATTACCTTCTACCCTAAATGATACACTTGTATCTGTTGCCTTAAAATCATTAACAGCTGTACCCGGAACAGATTCATATACAAAAGAGCCGTTCTTCTCAAGCTTTGTGATTTCGTTAAATGTCTTAACCTTGTATGTATCTCCACAATGTTCGAAATCTGGCAGCTTTGACTTGGTATCCAACTTATAATTACCAAAGCTGATTGCTCCATCCGCTTCTGAACGAATCAATTCATTTACTACTGGCATATTATTATCCTCCTATATGTTACGATATGTATGTAGTGATTATACAATAAACTGACAAAAAGCGCCAGCAATTTGTCAGTTGTTTATTGTTTATTTATTAATTTATTTGTTCATTCCTCTCTTGAGGATAAAGTTAAGCTTATTATCCTTTACAGTTATCTTTACTTTATTGCCAGCGTGGACTTTTCCCATAAGAATCCGCTCCGCAAGAACATCTTCAACCTCATTCTGGATTGTACGGCGTAATGGTCTTGCACCATATTTAGAATCATACCCCTTATCGACAAGCCACTGTCTAGCTGCATCATCAAGCTCTATTGATAATTTCATCTGTTCCATAATACGCTTATTGACATTGGCAATCATTATATCGACAATCTGTGCTATCTGCTCTTTTCCAAGAACATGGAATACAACTATATCATCTATTCGGTTAATGAATTCTGGCTTGAATATTCTCTTAACCTCGTCCATAACCTTGCCCTTCATCTCCTCATGATTCTGCTGCTCAGTCATTCCTGACGAGAATCCCAGTGATTTAGGCGATACAATATTTTCAGCTCCAGCATTGCTAGTCATTATAATTATAGTATTCTTGAAATCTATAACTCTGCCTGTTGAATCAGTGATATGCCCGTCGTCAAGCACCTGTAAAAGTACATTAAATACATCCGGGTGGGCTTTCTCAACTTCATCAAAAAGAATTACAGAGTATGGATTTCTTCTTACTTTCTCACTAAGCTGTCCTCCCTCATCATATCCTACATATCCTGGAGGTGAACCTATAAGCTTTGACACTGTATGCTTCTCCATAAATTCTGACATATCAACTCTTATAAGAGAATTCTCTGTACCAAACATTGCATCTGCCAGTGCCTTTGAAAGTTCTGTTTTTCCAACACCTGTAGGTCCTAAGAAAAGGAATGAGCCAATTGGTCTGTCAGGATCTTTAAGTCCCACTCTTCCTCTTCGTATTGCCTTAGCAACAGCTGCAACAGCCTCGTCCTGTCCTATAACCCTGTTGTGTAAAGTTTCTTCCAGTTTCATAAGACGCTCAGACTCTGCCTGTGCAATTCTCTGTACAGGAATCTTTGTCCATGTCGATACAACAGAAGCAATCTCATCTTCATCGACAATAAGATTATTCTTATTGATACTATCCTGCCACTGCTTTGTCATCTTTTCAAGCTGTTCTTTTTTCTTTAACTGTTTCTTCTTAATTTCACCAGCCTGCTCATAAGCTTCTGACTTTATTGCTTCTTCCTTATCCTTGGTAAGCTGTTCTATCTGTGCCTCTAATGTCTTAATCTCATCAGGCATTACATATGCATCAAGCCTTGTCTTAGAAGATGCTTCATCAATAAGATCAATAGCCTTATCAGGAAGGAATCTGTCATTAATATATCTCTTAGATAACTTAACAGCTGCAACTACTGCCTCATCTGTAATTGTAACATGATGATGCTCTTCATACCTGCCCTTAAGGCCTCTTAATATCTGAATTGCCTCTTCTGCCGTAGGTTCTTCAACCTTAACAGGCTGGAATCTTCTCTCAAGAGCAGCATCCTTCTCAATATGTTTTCTATACTCCTCAAGAGTTGTAGCACCAATAAGCTGGATTTCTCCTCTTGCAAGAGATGGTTTTAATATATTAGACGCATCTATTGCTCCCTCTGCTCCTCCAGCACCTATTATTGTGTGAATCTCATCCAGAAAAAGTAATACATTTCCAGCATTTTTAACCTCTGCTATTACCTTCTTGATTCTTTCCTCAAATTCACCCCTGTACTTAGAACCGGCAACCATACCTGACAAATCTAATGTCAGAAGACGCTTGTCCTTAATTGTCTCAGGCACATTTCCTTCAACTATTCTGGCTGCAAGTCCTTCTGCTATGGCAGTCTTACCAACTCCCGGTTCACCTATAAGGCAAGGATTATTCTTAGTTCTTCTGCTCAATATCTGAATAACCCTCTGAATTTCTTCTTCCCTGCCAATAACAGGGTCCAATCTGCCTTCTCTTGCCATCTGTGTAAGATCCCTGCTGTACTGGTCGAGAGTTGCTGTGCTTTTTTTATCATTTCCTCTTGGTCTTCCATTCTGGAAATCTTCTTTAACCCTGCCGGCATCTTCTCCCATAGCCATAAGAAGATCAACATACATCTTCTTGACAGGAACCCCTATAGTATTAAGAAGCCTTGAAGCTACGCTGTCTGTTTCTTTTATTATTGCTATTAAAATGTGTTCTGTTCCTATAAGCTCTGACTTAAATCTTGCTGCCTCTCTTGCTGCATTATCGAGTATATGTCTGACCCTTGGAGTATATCCTGATGGTTCTTTGACATTAACTACACTATCTGGTGCTATAAGCTGGCACACAAGATTAATTATCTTCTCATCCGTAATATCATTGCTAAGAAGAACTGAAGATGCAAGTCCGCCCTCCGCTTTGATAAGTCCTATAAGAAGATGCTCTGAACCTATATAACCATGACCTAACATAGCCGCTGTATCTGCCGCATAATTAAGTGCCTCCTGCGCTTTGCTGGTAAATCTGCTCTGCATATCTATAACCCTTTCTATGATTGATTTCGTAAATATCTGTTAATGTATTGTTGGAAGATGTTCTCTTATAAAATCAGCTCGTGACACTTCCAGTTCCTCTTCATCCATATCCTTGTTAGAAATCATAAGAAGATTTGCCGGATGAATTCCAATCATAAGCTGATATATATTACTCTCATCAAATCCGTCAGCCTTAATAAGCCCTGATGCAAGTCCGAATCTTATCTGGGAAAGCAGCAGCTCTCCATCATTAAGTGTAACCTTTCTGGCATATTTTAACACACCATATGACCTGTACACCATATCAAGTGCTGTCATTTTTCTTTTTGTAATATACTGCTTCCTGTAATTTCTTTCCTGTGCAATAATCTGTTCTGCTATATTATCCAGATTGTCAATTATATCTTTCTCACTCTTTCCAAGTGTTACCAGATTAGTAAGCTGGTATATATCACCTAAAGCTCTGTTATTGTCACCCTCCATTGCTTTTAGCACAAGTCCGAATCTTCCAACCTCAGGAATCAGCCCTGATATTTTATCATTTCCTGCAAGTGCTGGCAAATGTAGCATATAACTTGCTCTCATTCCTGTACCTGCATTAGATGGAAGGGTTGTAAGATAGCCAAACTTCTGATCATACGAATAGTCAAGTACATCTCCGATAACATCATCCATCTTATCAGCCAGTGTATACGCTTTCTGCATATTCATTCCAGCAGCAAATGCCTGTATTCTTATATGATCCTCTTCATTAATCATTATTGACACATCTTCATCAGGTGCAACAAATCCTGCTGCGTAATCCTGCTTTTCAAGATACGGACTTATAACATGTCTCTCCCTCATGCCCATCTTCTGATAAGCATCAAGATAGTCAAAATTATATGAATTATAACCGCTTATTGGCGACACTGTCTTTAACTGGTCAGTAACATTTTTTACCAGCTTTTTAGCATCTGTGTCTGACATCTTGTAAGAAAAATTATATCCATTAATATTACGGGCAAGCCTTACTCTGCTTGATATAACAACATCAGAGTTATTGCCGCCCTCTTCAAACCATCTAAGCATCGTGACCGCCTCCCTGTGTTGAATCATCCGTATTATCCATTTTCTTTAACTGGTGAATCATGTCCCTTAATCTGGCTGCCTCTTCATAATTCTCTATCTCAACAGCCTCTCTTAACTTTATCCCCAGTTCCCTGATACGACTTTCATAATCATCATTTTCATCCTGCATGACTGGCAGAGTATCTGTCTCATTATTTCCATCAGACAGCCCTGAGTACTTCTTATATATCTTTCCCCTATGAACTGAATCTCCATGCAGTCTTTTCATATTATCCTCAATAAGAGGTCCAAATACCCCATAGCACTCAGCACAACCAAATTTACCAACCATAGTAAATTCATCAAATGTCATTCCACAACCAGGGCATCTGATATGCATCATAGGACCATCTTCCACCTGGGCTGAATTACCAGCCAGCAGACCCGTCAGAAGCCTTACAAATGGAAACTCCGCATCTGAACTGTCTGACATTCCTGCAAAATTAAGCCTTCTTGCACAATCCATGCATATATGGTGTTCCTTCTTAACTCCGTTAATTATTTCTGTATAATGAATTGAAGCTTCATTCTGATGACAATTCTCACAAAGCATATTATTCCTTTCCAGTCAGGAATCACATTCCTGCTTTATTCAAATACTCTCATCTTAGTTAAAGCATAGTAAGGACCAAAATATGTTATTAATGCAACCATAAAGGCTATTACCAGTGCCAGAACATTAGATGATGTAAGTGTATACATTCCCTTATATGAAAGCCATGTAAACACGCCCATTACAAGTGCCGATATACCTGGTTTTGCAAATACACTTATATACGGCATCGTATAATCAATCTCTTGATATAAGGTTCTTAGATTAAGTATAAATATTAATATTGGAAATGTTGCATTACCTATAACCACTGCATATATTCCTAGTGCCGAGAACTTAAGAAGCACGAATACCAGCACAACATGAACAGCAAGTGATATAGATGAATGAATCATTGGTACATTTACACGGTCAATTCCCTGCAGTGCTGTACTTGTAACTGTAGAGAGTGTATAGAATACTACCGCAATCGCACCTATTTTTAACATCATTCCACCCTGAACGCTGTTATAGCGGGAAAATAACAGCTTTATTATAGGCTGACCTATAATAAACAGCCCTACAAATGATGGAACAGCAATAAACATGTTAGTCTTTAATGTCTTAGTAATCTTATCATATATAGAATCATAATCCCTGTCTGTAAATGATGCAACAACGCTAGGCAGCATCGAAGCAGACATTGCAGATGCAACCCCCTGTGGAATTCCTATAAGCAGGCTGTAGCTTGAACTGAAATTACCAAGATCCATAGATATGCTCTTAGTAATATCTCTTCCAACCATTATATTGCTAAACATTACATCGTCTATCAAAGCACTTATCTGATAAAATGTCTGTCCAAGTATAATTGGTATCATTGTATATATGATTATCTTACAAATCTGCCCTGTGCTCTGGTTCTCTGTATGTCTGTCTTTTCTTTTCAGTCTGTTAAATGTCGGTGTATATACCGCATACAAAAATCCCATGAATAAAACAGCCGTAAGTGCTCCCATCGCAGTACCAAGCGTACTTCCTGCCGCTCCATATGCAGCCACATCAGGTGATGAAGCAAATGCTTTCATCATTCCATATCCTGCTGCAATACTAACAATCGCATTAACAATCTGCTCAAGTATCTGCGATACGGCAGTTGGAATCATTGTACTCTGTCCCTGAAAGAATCCTCTTATAACCCCAAGAATTGCAACAAGGAATATTGTCGGTGCAAGAATTCTTAATGGAATCGCAAGTCCTGGAAGTCCTCCTCCATATATAACATTCTCTATAAATGAAGCGCCAAAAAATACAAGAAGTGCTGCGATACCTCCTGTACACACTGCAACCATTAAAGAACATCTTAATACTTTAGCAGCACTTTTATATCTTTTCTTTGTAAATCTTGCTGACACAAGCTTTGATACAGCCATTGGCAGTCCGTACGAAGACAACACAAGCATTATATTATATATGTTGAAAGCAGCTCCATATATACCATTGCCTTCACTTCCTATAATGTTAACTACAGGAATTCTGTAAAGCATGCCTATTATCCTGACAAGAATGCCTGCGATTGCAAGAATACTTCCATGAACTATAAAATTACGTTTATTAGACTCCGACATATTCATCTCCAACTCTTATGTAATAATTGTTTTCGAATTAGATTTTACATCTTATATACAATAAAATCCATAAATTTTTTGTTAAAAAAGCCGTTCCAACCACATACGATTAGAACGGCTTATATTTTTATATTAATTAATTAAGAAATCAGCCAGCATCCATGTACCATTCTGTTTTACAAATGTATATGTAAGCGATGTCTTATATGTTGTATTACCTGTCTTGTAATCAACATAAAGGTCATAATATACATCACATGAGAAACATTTGTCTGAATACTTTCTGAAATTAGTAATAGATTCATTGTTGAACTGATAAGTATATGACTTACCCCACAGGTATGCCCATATAGCTGGAATGTCACTTACATATTCAGCCGCAGTACCAACCATATAGCTTGAAAGCTTAGAAAGACTTCCCCTGTTGATAATATAAGCTCCGTACTGCTCCGCTATTGTATATATCCTAGATTCCATACTTTTATACAATTCATCGTCCGACGGATAGTAAATTGTATATCCTGTCTTCTTGTCATAATCAACTGTCAGATCCTTACCATTAAGCTTTGCTGTTATATCCGGCTGTGCTATAAGCTGTCCTACATCATACACATCATTAGTTGGTACCGTAACATAATCAGACACATGCAGACAAGGTGCAAACTTAACTTCTGACTCTGTCTTGTATGTATCAGTAACCTGTACTCCATTAATATAAACATCAGCACCTGTTGGAGCTGTTATTTTAACTTCTGCAAGGTTCTTTGTAAAATCTCCAAAAGAAACAGTTCCAAGAGTCCATTTATTAAATTTATGTGCATTCTTTCCTGCTGATTTAAGTTCAACCTTTGCTATCGGCGTATCACCCGCATATACTACATACACAGGAGTTTTTTCAGAATATTCACCAGCCTTCTTCTTATATGATACTGTACCGTCATTTAACTTATCCGTAAAATATGATGTTATTGTATCATTCGTTTCAAACTCATTTACTTTCACGTCATTATCTGATAAAAGCTTTCCAATACCATCAGGAGTAAACTGATTCACAATCTTATCCATTGTTCCTGATGGCATTCCCTCTTCATAATCTTTTAAAAGACTATGAAGCATAATTAATGTAATCACACCTGCCAGAAGAAGAATCCCGCAGTATATACATAAGAATTTTTTAAAATTTGAAAGCTTCTTTTTTCTTTTATTATTTCGTGGCATACTACTTTTCTCCTCCTTACTTAATTAAAAATGCTGTCGGACAGCTTCTTGGGCCTGTTGGTGAATATGGTACATTTATTACTTCCCCATCATAATACATCTGTGTTGATGTTCCACCATCCATTGTAGATGCATTTACAGCTCCATACTGTGCCATGATATCCTGGAGATCTGAAAATGTTGCACCTATACTGTTAGGCTGTCTTCCATCTATTGCAAGAAGAAGAATCTTTCCATCTGCTGTCTGTCCTATAGCAGTTCTTGGATTAGTTCCCCCTGCAATACCAACAATATCCTGAGCCTCTCCATTAACAATAAGAAACGGACCAATATGATTACTTATGCTTACGCAGTCTCTTATATTAAGTTCCTTTGCCTTTGCGGCATTCATATTACCAAGAACAAGCTTATTATCAAATGTAATTCCAGTAACATGAGATGTTCCGCCATTATCATTAAGAATCTCTCCGTCTTTCATTACAAGACCAATCGGCATTGCTGTATAGGTTGTTTCTCCATCAACAAATTCTCCTCCGTTAACTCCGCCGATTGCATCATATCTCTTTGCAATATCTGCAACAACCATTCCATTTCCATTGGTAAATTCAGGAACTGTTCCCACAAATAATCTTGCAGGATCTTTTACAATCATGAGTTTTCCAGAATATGTAGCACCCTTTACGTCCACAATCTCAATATCAGGAGTTTCTGGATCCTGGGCTGCTGTATCAATATTTACAAGTCCCGCATCTGTTATCTCATCTGTATCCTTAATTGCATTATTAGCCTTAATCTGGTCTATCTCATCCTGAGAGCAGAACCAGTTAGCAAGAAATCCTATTGCACTTGTCTCCTGTACAGAAAGCACAAACTGAATCTTTGCTGTCTTAGACGGTCCATACACAAGCATTGCCATAACAGCATACAGAAATATCACCAGAATAAGAACAGTTGACAGAAGGGTTGCACCGACTCTTCCAGCCCATACAAGAGCCGGATTCTTCTTTTTCTTTTTATTTCTTCTATTAGATGTATTGCCAACTTGTGGCTTATCGTTACCATACGACTTTTCATCTTCATAGCTGTCATCTAAAACATCAAACGGATCAAAATCATCAATATCTTCAAGTTCAAAATCATCAACGATATCTATATCGTCAATATTATTCTTTCTTTTTGCCACTATAACTTCCTCCTAAACCGTTACTTAAAAACCCATCTTTTCTGAATCTGATAACTTACAAAGAACAATGCAAGATCAATTATTATCTTGGCAATTCCTGAAAGCACAATGCTTAATGCCAGCAGCTTTGTAGCAATATACACCAAAGCATAAGAACAAGCAAGCTGACAGAACCATAAAATGTAATATCTTACCACCGTCTGTTTAAGACCGGACTGTGATTTAAATACTGCATTTCTGTTAAGCGAGAAATTAAAAACTGATGAAAGCACTCTTGCCGCTGCTGTACTTATGAATATTCTTAAGCTGACTGTAAGCCCTATAAGCACAAATTCAAGCACATTAAATATTATATTATCTATAGCCCACGAAGCAATAGAGCTTCCTACATATTTCATGCCTGTGCTTTTAAATAAATATTTAAATATCACTTTGTATATCTTAATTGAATCTTTGACAGGATTAAAATGTGATGATGAATTATCTTCTATGTACACAGTTTCTATCGATTCTTCCTGAAATCCAATATTATACTTTTTGAAAGCAAGCAGCATATTAGTCTCATACTCAAATCGTTCGCCTTCTACCTTGTCAAATGTCTCAAGGTACTTGTAAGGTATTGCTCTTAAGCCGGTCTGTGTGTCCGAAATATTCAATCTGCAAAGCACCTTAAATACTCCACTAGTCATATTATTGCCAAATTTACTTCTTGCCGGTACATCATCACCAGTAAAATCCCTTACGCCTAAAACGACATTTCCTGTACTGACCATAGTTTCACTGCATTTCTTAATATCTTTGGCACGATGCTGATTATCACCATCTACTGTCACAACTCCATCAATATCTTTTCTATTCTCAAGGCAGAATTCAAATGCAGTCTTCAAGCCTCTTCCTTTTCCCTTGTTAACTTCATGTGTAAGAATTGTACATTCACTATGTGCTGCTACTTCATTAAAAGGAGCCATATGTTCCTCATCACTTCCATCATTAACAATAATGATGTCCTTAAAGCCTTCTTCAAGTAAAGCATCAACTACAGCTACAAGCTTATTATCAGGATTCAGTGAAGGTATAATAACCGATACTTTCATAATATTCATCCCACTCTTTGCTAATATTTATAGTGCTTTTCCATTTAAACGCACTGTATTTAGAATATAATAATTTCCTAAAGATTGCAATAAAATTTTCATATACTGTGTAACAGGGTCATGCTGTAAGCCATAATATTGTATTGTAGATTAATTTTGGAGGACTTTTACATGAGTGATTTAGCAGCAACAAACTGCGGAGGATGCGGCGGATGTGGAGATAACTGCAATTCTATTGTATGGATTATCATTCTCCTTCTCCTCTTTGACGGAAATAACGGATGTGGATGCAACAATGGTTATGGAAATGGTTGCAATTCCTTCTGGATTATAATTCTCCTCTTCTTATGCTGTGGCTGTGGCAATGGAACTAACTTCCTCAATGGCTTTGGTTGCGGATGCAACAGCGGATGTGGATGCAACAGTGGATGCGGATGCCAGTAATTATTTAATATGGGGCTGCCTTAAACGGCAGCCCTTATATATTAATTATTATTTCGTTCCATCATACATTTTCCATCTATTTCATATATGGTATTCTCTTCTTCAACAAGTATATTGCCATTGTCCTGAACATCCATATTAATTACCATATCATAATTCCTTTTTTATATATTATATGGGCTTATTTATTAATTGCTAAGACTTATAGGAATAATTAAGACATATAACCTAATATATATAGAATAAAATATTCCGCCGAGAGTTCACATGAAAGAACTTCCCATAACAGAATTTGATATGCAGACACTGCCACAATTCATACAGCTTGCCAAAGCAATTCTTCCTTTTATGGAATTTAATACCCAGCAGACACTCAGTCCTCTGCTCCGTGCATATGAATTTTCATGTACAATGAACTATTACAGCCGCCCGGAAAGCCTTCGTATTGCGGCATGTTCTGCAAAGCCACACCTTTCATTAAACAGTCCAATACAGGATATACTTTCAGATGAAAATATCATGAATATTATTCTTACTTACTGTCCAGACAATCTCCGGAATATTCTTAGTAATTTTAAGAACTATAATAAAATGTCCGATTTGTTCAACATTTTAAATCGTGATCAGAATGGCAGTAATAGTTTTCTTAATCCTGCCCAGCAAAAAATGTATGAAGCTTATACAGAACAGTTAAACAATCTTAATCTTTAATATTTGGAGGATCTTATGTCAGAATTAGATTTTAGAAAGCAACTTCTTCTCAACGAATTCAAGACTTTATCCCAGGGAAAGAAAAATGATGAAATCATCCCTCTTCTGTTTGCAATCAATGATAAAGCTAAGAAATCCGGTATAACCTTCACAAAAGAAGATTGTCAGTTAGTCATCAACAGTATGTCTGGGCAGCTAAGCGAAAAAGAGCTCAGGCTTCTGCCTGAGCTTCTCTCTCTTCTTAATATGAATTAATGTTTTATTATTCTTAATTACTTTGCAACAATATTAACAATTCTTCCCGGTACATATATTTCTTTAATAATGTTACCAGAAAGCCTGCTTCCAAGTGCTTCCTTAGCTGCAGCAATCACACCGTCCTTGTCAGCATCCTTGGCGATATTGATAGTAGCCTTAGTCTTTCCATTAATCTGGACTGCTATCTCAACCGTTGACTCAACTGTCTTAGCTTCATCGTATTCAGGCCATGTCTGCTGATATACTCTTCCGTTCTCGCCGATTGCTTCCCACATCTCTTCTGTAATGTGTGGAGCAACCGGATTAAGTAAGATAAGGTATGTCTTGAGTTCTCCCCTAGTAATCTTACCTGCCTTGCTGAAATCATTGAGCATAGTCATGAGCTGTGCAATAGCTGTATTGTATTTCAGATTCTCATAATCAAACGAAACTTTCTTAATTGTCTGATGCATCTTTGTCTCAAATTCCTTAGAGAAACCTTCCTCATCAGTCATTATATCCTGAAGCTTCCATACTCTGTCTAAGAATCTGCGGCAGCCCTTAACGCCATCCTCTGACCATGAAGCTGCTGCGTCAAATGCACCGATAAACATCTCGTATGTTCTTAATGTATCTGCACCATAATCTCTTACGATATCATCAGGATTAACAACATTGCCTCTTGACTTACTCATCTTCTCGCCGTTCTCACCTAGAATCATACCGTGGGATGTTCTCTTCTGATATGGCTCTGGGCAAGGTACAACCTTCTGGTCGTAAAGGAATCTGTGCCAGAATCTTGAATAGAGTAAGTGTAATGTTGTATGCTCCATTCCTCCATTATACCAGTCTACCGGAAGCCAGTACTTAAGTGCTTCCTGACTTGCGAGTGTCTCTGTGTTATGTGGATCTGTATATCTTAAGAAATACCATGATGATCCAGCCCACTGAGGCATTGTATCAGTCTCTCTCTTAGCTGGTCCGCCACAGCATGGGCATGTTGTATTAACCCAGTCTGTCATGGCTGCAAGAGGTGATTCTCCATTATCTGTAGGCATATAACTTTCTACCTCTGGAAGAAGTAATGGAAGTTCGCTCTCATCAACTGGAACATAGCCACATTTGTCACAATGAACAATTGGAATAGGCTCTCCCCAGTATCTCTGACGAGAGAATACCCAGTCACGGAGCTTATAATTAACCTTTGCATTACCAATTCCCTTTTCTGTAAGGAATTCAATCATCTTTTCCTTAGCTTCTTTAACTTCAAGTCCGTTAATGAAATCCGAATTAATAAGAACACCTGTTGCTACATCTGTAAATGCTGCCTCATTAACATCAACTTCTTCACCGTTCTTTGCTACAACCTGAATGATAGGAAGGTTAAATTTCTTGGCAAACTCCCAGTCTCTTTCATCGTGAGCAGGAACAGCCATGATAGCACCTGTACCATAGCTCATAAGTACATAATCTGATACCCAGATTGGAACTTCCTTGCCATTAACCGGATTAACTGCCTTAAGTCCGTCAATCTCTACACCTGTCTTATCCTTTGCAAGCTCTGCTCTCTCGAAATCTGACTTTCTTGAAGCCTGCTCTCTATAGCTTTCTATTTCATCCCAGTTCTTAATCTCATCCTTATACTTATCAAGATATGGATGCTCTGGTGATACAACCATATAAGTAACACCGAAAAGTGTATCGCATCTTGTTGTATATATTCTTAACTTATCTTCCTTACCAGCAATTGCAAAATCAACCTCAGCACCTGTAGAACGTCCAATCCAGTTCTTCTGCTGTGTCTTAACTCTCTCGATATAATCGACATGGTCAAGTCCTTCTATAAGCTTATCTGCATAATCAGTAATCTTAAGCATCCACTCACTCTTGACCTTACGGACAACAGGTGAACCACATCTTTCACATACACCATTAACTACTTCTTCATTAGCAAGACCTACCTTACATGAAGTACACCAGTTGATAGGCATCTCCTGCTTATATGCAAGTCCAGCCTTAAAAAGCTTAAGGAAAATCCACTGAGTCCACTTATAATAATCAGGATCTGTAGTATTAATCTCTCTGTCCCAGTCAAATGAATAACCAATTGACTGAAGCTGTTCCTTAAAATGATCTATATTATTCTTAGTAACTATCTTAGGGTGAATCTTGTTCTTAATAGCATAGTTCTCTGTTGGAAGACCAAATGCATCCCAACCCATTGGATATAAAACATTATATCCCTGCATTCTTCTCTTTCTTGCTACGATATCAAGCGCTGTATATGGTCTTGGATGACCTACATGAAGCCCCTGTCCTGATGGATATGGGAACTCCACAAGTGCATAATACTTTGGTTTTGAATAATCATTAGTTGCAGCAAAGGCTTTTTCATCCTGCCATATCTGCTGCCACTTCTTTTCAACTGTTTTGTGGTTATATACTGCCGACATAACACATTCCTCCTTAAAAACGCATAAAAACATTCTACACACATCACTTTAATTTGTCAATTAAATAGCCGTCTTTACATTATCGCTTTAAAGTGTTAAAATACCACTATTCACATGAATATTAATATTTCTTACATGGAGGTTATAACATATGAAGACAAAGGTTGGATTCATAGGTTTCGGACTCATTGCAGGAGCCTTAGCCCATGCCCTTAAAGAAAGTGGCAGGGATTATCATATAACTGCCACAAGCAGACATCTAGAACCGGTTAAAGCCGCGGTTGCTGATGGTATTGTTGATGTTGCCGCACCTGCGGTAGATGAAACATTTACACAGTGTGACATAATCCTGTTATGCACACCTGTAATTACTATCACAGAATATCTTACAAAATTAAAAGCCATTGCCAATCCGGACTGCATAATTACTGACGTTGGGAGTGTCAAGACTATCATACATGAAGCAGCAGATTCATTAGGACTTAATGACCGCTTTATTGGTGGACATCCTATGGCCGGCTCCGAAAAAACAGGTTATGAAAATTCAAGTTCATCAATTATAAAAGGTGCAAGGTACATAATCACACCGACCAAAGAAACCAAGCCTGAAAAAATCGAATTCATGAAACAATTTGCATCAGATGTTGGCATGAACCCTATTGTCATGGACTATCATGTACACGATAAATCAGTAGCCGCCATAAGCCATGTTCCACATCTTTTATCAACTGCACTCGTTCATGTAGTATCAGATAATGATGACGAAGAAAAGCATATGCAGTTACTTGCCGCAGGTTGCTTTCGTGACATGTCAAGAGTTGCAGCTTCTTCTCCTGAAATGTGGGAACAGATATGTTTGACTAACAGCTCTGCAATCAGCAACATTCTTGAACAGTATATTGAAATGCTTGAAACAATTAAAGATAACATCGATAAAAAGACCCCAGGCTATGTCGCAAGTCTTTTTGAGATGTCCCGTGAATACAGAAATTCACTTGAAAGCAGACACCCAGAGCACTAAGCCCTGGGTGTTTTTATTTACAATCATCACACCTTGAAACATCCTCCGCCTACGAATTCCCGTAATATAGAATCGATTGGTACGTTCTCGTAGCCGCATGGAAGGAAATAGTTCATGAACTTAAGCAGCCTGTTTGCTTCCTGATATTCAGGGTCAGCTTCTGTTACCTGGAAAAGTATAGGCTCAACGAATGGTTTTAATACACATGGTTCATATGGCATTGCTGAGTTAAACATAACATCCGCCTGCTCCTGGAATGGGAAGATGTTCTTCTCTTCGCCTCTTCTTACAGACTCCCACATTGAAAGAGTCTTCTTTGCAGATGCTCCTCTTGTCCTGTAATCTCTTACAAGCCTTCTTAAAAGTCTTCCATCTGTAGTTGATACCCTGTTATGTTCATCTACATTAAGCTGTGTAAGTGCACTGATATATATCTTGAACTTACTATCTATTGGAAGTGAATATGATAATTCATCATTAAGGCAATGGATTCCTTCTATTACAAGAACATCCTCTTCCCCTAACTGTAAGAAATTACCGTTATATTCCTTTCTTCCGAACTTAAAGTTAAATTCCGGCAGCTCCACTTTTTCTCCGTTAAGAAGTCTGGTCATATGCTTATTAAAAAGTTCAATGTCTACTGCATGAAGGTCTTCATAATTGTAATCACCATTCTCATCAATAGGTGTCTGCTCTCTTTCAACAAAGTAATTATCGACAGCAATTGGGTGTGGCTTATATCCATTAGCCATAAGCTGAATTGATAATCTATGTGAAAATGTTGTCTTTCCTGAAGAAGATGGACCGGCTATCATGATGAATTTAGTATGCGGTCTTTTCTTTATCTCATCAACTATCTCAACAATTTTCTGTTCCTGAAGTGCCTCCTGCGTAAGCATAAAAGAAGTCATATCCCCATTAGTTATATGGTCATTAAGTTCTCCAACCGTAGACATGCCAAGCATCTTTGCCCAGCTTGTGCTTTCCTTTAACACATTAAACAGCTTTGTTTGTGGATTAAATTCAGGAACTTCAAGAGGTGCGTTCTTAACCGGAAGCTGTAACACTATTCCCTCGTCATACAGGAATATGTCAAATACCCCAAGCATGCCTGTAGAAGATGCCATATATCCGTAGAAATAATCTTTGTAGCCATTCAGGTCATACACATTAACAAATGAACTTCTTCTGTATTTGAACAGTGATGTCTTATCTGTCATTCCTTTTTCTTTAAAAAGATTCATAGCATCAGATATCTTCATCAGTTCTTTCTTGATTGGAAGATCCTTCTCAACCATACTGTGCATAACTGACTTAACTTCATCTATAAACTCTTTGTCGGGTCTGAAGTCTCCATCAAATGTACAGTACAATCCCTTACTTAAAGAATATTCAACAACAACTCTGTCAATATTCCTGTGTATCTTATCTATGGCTGCAAGCATAAGAAGAACCACGCTTCTTCTGTATGTCTCATTACCTATTGATGTCGAAGTTGTAACAAATGTAACATCACTATCAGGGATATATTCTTCTCCAAGTTCTTTAAGCTTACCATTAACATTAGCGAGTATAATCTCATCCTTATATTCGTTCTGCTTCTCTGCTGCAAGCTGTGCCAGTGTCATTCCCATAGCATCCTCCTCTTACGCATCAGTCATAATATGACAATGCATCCATAATTATATTATTCTTCTGCGAAAGCTGCTGTAATCTTAACTTAACCGTAGGATTACTCTCATCTTTCTTAAGACTGTTACTTATCCCATCATTAGTCTCTTTCTCTTTTATAAGATATTCATAAAGAGTCTTATCTTTGTTCTCTAAAAGCTTCCATCCGTACTGATATTGCGTCTCACTGTATTCAGAATAAACATTTTCGTCTGACTTTCTGCATTTGATAATAAAATAATACTTACCGTCTTCCTTAAGCATCTTCTCATCATCAACAACCAATCTCTGTGAAACAAGAAAATGTCTGAAATCTCCTACTTCTGACTGCGGTGATACTATAAGTGTTGTATTCCGGGTAATAACATTCATTCCATTAGTTACAATATCAGCTATAAGCCTTCCACCCATACCACATATGGTTATAATATCAGCTTCATTCTCTGAAAGCTTTTCCAATCCGTCTGAAAGTCTTGTCTGTATTCTGTCCTCTAAACAATTATCACATATATGCTTCTTTGCTTTTTCGAGCGGACCTTTTCTTAAATCCATCGCAATAGCAGACGGAGCTATTCCTTCCTGCACAAGATATATAGGAAGATAGCCGTGGTCTGTACCTATGTCAGCCACGACTGCGCCCTTATTACACATATGTGCAACTGTTCTTAATCTGTCCGATATTCTTACCATAGCTTAATCCTAATCAAGATAATCTCTTAACTTACGGCTGCGGCTTGGGTGTCTTAACTTTCTTAATGCCTTGGCTTCAATCTGTCTGATACGTTCTCTTGTTACATTGAATTCTTTACCAACTTCCTCAAGAGTTCTTGCTCTTCCATCATCCATACCAAATCTTAATCTTAATACCTTCTGCTCTCTTTCTGTAAGAGTTCCAAGTACTTCAACAAGCTGTTCCTTAAGAAGTGTAGAAGCTGCTGCCTCTGCCGGAACAGGAACATTATCATCCTGAATGAAATCTCCAAGATGGCTGTCTTCCTCTTCACCAATAGGTGTCTCAAGAGATACCGGTTCCTGCGAAATCTTCTGAATCTCTCTTACTCTCTCTACAGGAATATCCATATTCTCTGCAATCTCCTCTGGTGATGGTTCTCTTCCAAGTTCCTGAAGCAGCTGTCTCTGTACTCTTACAAGCTTGTTAATTGTCTCTACCATATGAACAGGAATTCTTATAGTACGGGCCTGGTCAGCTATAGCTCTTGTAATAGCCTGTCTGATCCACCATGTAGCGTATGTACTGAACTTGAATCCTTTTCTGTAATCGTATTTCTCAACAGCCTTTATAAGACCTAAGTTACCTTCCTGAATAAGATCAAGGAACTGCATACCACGTCCAACATAACGTTTTGCAATACTTACAACAAGTCTTAAGTTAGCTTCTGCAAGTCTTTTCTTGGCTTCCTCATCTCCTTCTTCCATTCTCTTGGCATACTCAATCTCTTCATCAGCACTAAGAAGAGGTACTTTACCTATCTCCTTCAGATACATTCTTACTGGATCATCAAGACCGATTCCATCAGGAACAGAAAGATCTATCTTCTCAATATCAATCTCATCTTCATCATCAAGAATAATATCCTCATCTTCATCAGGTACATCATTCATTCTTACATCTACTTTTTTTAGCTCAAGAATTTCAAATACCTTCTCCATTCTGTCAGCTTCAAAATCTGTATCCTGAAAATATGTCATAATTTCCTGATAATCAAGTACATTCTTTTTCTTCTTGGCTATTGCAAGAATACCCTCTATCTTCTCCCAGAATTTAGCTTCCTGTGCTTCTGCATCATCTGCGTCACTGTTTTCTGTCTCTTCTTTTACTTCTTCTTTAATCTCATCTTTCTTAGTTGTCTTCTTTGCTGCTGCTTTTTTTGCAGGAGTCTTCTTTTCTGTTGTCTTTTCTTCCTTAGTCTCCTTAACATTCTCTTCTAATGTTTCTACCATTTTCTTAGCCATTTCTCTTCTCCATTCTTCTTCGCGTAACACGCTCTATATATTTATAACTTAATATGAATCTGATTCAGCTTCTGCTGTTCAATTATTATCTCCTGCATACGCTTCGGATCTACAGTCTTATTAAGTTCATGATTAAGGCTGTTAGCCTTAATTCTGATAACAATGTCATTAAGAGTCTTTTCTCTTTCCAGATTATTAAGGCTCTCATCCAGGTCTGCCGAAAACATTGCTGCGACTTCCGTATGTTCTTCTGTTGTTGCATAATCAGCTATAATTGCAGCAGGACTTATATTTCCTGTCCCATACTGTTCATATACTTTCTCTGCCACACCCGAAAATAACGGGTCAATAAAATCCTCTGGCTTAATGTAAGCTGCAACCTTATCAAATATGTCCCTGTCACTTATGAGCCATGTAAGAAGCATTTTCTCTGCCTGTCTTAAACCATCTTCACGCTTCTTCTTCGGCTTACGCTCAACAGTTGGCTGCGGAATACCTGCACCTGCATTTCTTGAAATAATTCCTTCCTGATTACCAAGTCTTGATACCATCTGCCTCATGCCATCTTCTGGTATCATAAACTGCCTGCACACTGCTTTAAGGTAATTATCACGTTCCAGCTTTTCTTTAAATGTAACAAGCTTTGCTGCAACCTCTCTTTCAAATGCAGTCTCGCTTTCCGGATCCCCCCTGTCGTAATTTCTTAACATGGTTCCTATCTCATACATAAAGCTGTTCTCTGCATTATCAATTCTTTCCTGAAATGCCTCTGCACCCATAGCCTTAATAAACTCATCAGGATCCTTATATGGCCGCATATTAATTACCTTCGTTGAAAGCCCTGCTTCCTTAAGAATCGGTATTGCTCGAAGTGCCGCCTTAACTCCTGCCTCATCACTGTCATAGGTTATAAGCACATTATCTGTATATCTCTTTAACAGCCTTGCATGTCCCGGTGTCAGTGCCGTTCCAAGTGACGCAACCGCCTGATTAAAGCCCGCCTGATGCATTGATATAACATCCATATAGCCTTCACATATTATCATGTTAGGCTTTCTTGACGTTCTTGCTATATTAAGTCCATACAGATTGCGACTCTTGTCAAACAATCTTGTCTCCGGTGAATTAAGGTACTTTGGCTTGGCATCACCCATAACTCGTCCACCAAATCCTATGACCTTATTATTAATATCCATAATTGGAAAAATTACTCTGTTCCAGAACTTTTCATGAATACCTCTCTCATAAGTAAAAAGTCCTGATTCCTTCAGAATATCATCATCATAACCTTTGTCCTTCAACAGCTTGTACAGATTACCTGTTGACTGTGTTGCATACCCCAGTCCAAAGCTGTTAATTGTACTGTCAGACAATTCACGCTTTTTAAGATAATCAAGACCGGCTTTCCCATTCTCACTTCTAAGCTGCCTGTAATAATATGTGGCAGCAATCTTATTAATCTCTAAAAGCCTGTCTCTTATCCCTCTTTCTTTGCGGTCTTCTTCTGACATAGACGTCTGCGGCAGTGCAACTCCGGCTCTCTCTCCCAGCATCTTAACTGCCTCTAAGAATGTCATATTCTCATATTCCATTATAAATGTTATGACATTACCCCCAGCGCCGCATCCAAAACAATGATATAACTGCCGCTGTCCTGAAACCGAAAATGATGGTGATTTCTCATTATGAAACGGACATAGTCCGGTATATGAACTTCCATTCTTTTTCAATTTGACATACCCGGATATAACATCAACAATATCATTCCGGGATATTACTTCATCTATTACTTCTCTCGAATACATTACTTCATCCCTTCCAGGCCTTTGGTACAAAGATTTCCTGAAACTTACTTATTGAATACTGGTCACTCATGCCAGCTATATAATCACACACAACCTGCTCCGGTCTTTCGTCAAATTCTGTTATAAATCTCTTATATGTATCCGGCAGTTTGTCTGTATTCGCAACATAGTATCTGTACAATTCTGTTATCAGCTTATCTGCTTTTGCTTCCTCACTTTTAGCTGTCGGATTAAGATACAGACTTTCAAACATGAATTTTCTTAATTCTGTCATTGCTTTATGTACAGGCTCTGACATTACAAGATCATTCTTTCCTATGCTGTTCATTATAATATCGCTAATCATGGTATTAAGTCTTTCCTTGGTTGAATTACCAAGAACATCAGTATATTCTGAAGGAATGTCGCTTTCCTTCAATATCCCTGCTCTTATTCCATCATCTATATCATGATTAATATACGCTATCTTATCTGATAGTCTTACTGCTTTTCCTTCAAGAGTTGATGGATTGCCTGATGTTCTATGATTCAATATTCCATCACGCACTTCCCATGTAAGATTAAGTCCCTGACCATCCTTTTCAAGAAATTCAACAACTCTTATACTCTGTTTGTAATGAGCAAATCCCATTGGACATAAAGAATTAAGTGTTCTCTCACCTGCATGTCCAAAAGGTGTATGTCCAAGGTCATGCCCCAATGCAATAGCTTCTGTCAGATCTTCATTAAGATTAAGTGCCCTTGCTATACTTCTTGCAATCTGGGCAACCTCTAAGGTATGAGTCAGTCTTGTTCTATAATGGTCTCCCTCTGGTGCAAGAAACACCTGAGTCTTATGCTTTAAACGCCTGAATGTCTTACAATGAATAATTCTGTCTCTGTCTCTCTGATATATAGTCCTCATAGGACATGGTTCTTCATCTCTGTCGCGTCCTCTTGACTCGTCAGAAAAGCTTGCATATGGGCTGAATATCAGATGTTCCCTCTTTTCCTGTTCCTCTCTAATGTTCATCTGTATGTGCCTCCCGCACTGAAACACTAATTTTAAAGCTCACAATTTAATTATTCAACAAAACATGTGTTTTTCCTTTTTTATTTTTTAAAATTTTTCACAAAAAAATTATTTGTTATTATCATTACCCACATTATGGACTGAAAAATCCACCAAATGCCCCTGCAGCCACACATGCAGCTACTGACATGGCGATATTATTACTACTGTCCGGTGCCTGTTTCTTCATTATTGCAGCTATTACCAATAACACTGTAATATACACTGCTCCATATATAATTCCTGCAGCCACTCTCCTCCTTTTTATCATCCATGCACTAAGCATTGCACCAGTAAAGCTTCCTGCCACATATATTCCAAATATAATATTATCAACTGCTTTTTCATCAAGTATAAATTTTTTCATAAGATATGTAAGAAGTCCGAGCATAAGCAGCGTTATTACATATCCTGCAATAAGAGATTTCACCATTTTTCTTATATAATCCATTGATTTCCTTGTTGTCCTCTTTTTATTAATTGTATGATTAAAAATGTTATCTTATGATTATCTCCTGTTTTCTTTAATAGCACTTGACGGCACAATGTGCGTACTGTAGAATGAAAAGAAATATTTTAATTTTATGACTGGAGGGATTTTTCTTGGATACGGATAGTATCATCCAACTTATTGCAATTGTTATTTTATTGGTTTTATCAGCATTTTTCTCATCTGCAGAGACTTCATTTATCACTGTGAACAGAATCAAAGTGCTGTCTTTAGTTGAAGAGGGTAATAAGAGGGCTGCTCTTGTAATTAAGATTATTGACCAGCCGGCAAAGATGCTCTCTGCTGTTCTTATTGGCAATAACATAGTCAATATCAGCTGTTCTGCATTAGCTACATCATTTACAATCAGTGTATGGGGTAATAAAGCGACAGGTATTGTTACCGGTGTTCTTACGCTTCTTGTTCTTATATTTGGTGAGATTACACCTAAGAATACTGCCAACATGTATGCCACTAATATGGCAATGGCTTATGCTCCTATAATATGGGTGCTTATGATTGTTCTTACACCCGTTATATTCATAGTAGACCACCTTGCAGGCTTCTTCTTATGGTTATTAAGAATTGACAATAACAAGAAGAAAGATATATTTACTGAGGATGAGATACGAACCATTGTTAATGTAAGCCAGCAGGAAGGTGTAATTGAATCTAATGAAAAGAAAATCATTAATAACCTCTTTGATTTTGGTGATTCAACAGCTAAAGATGTTATGATTCCAAGGATTGATATGACTCTTGCTGATGTCAACTCATCATATGATGATATAATTTCTCTGTTCAGGCAGACAATGTATACACGTATTCCTATTTATGAGAATACACCCGATAATGTAATTGGCATTCTTAATATTAAGGATTTAATTGTCAATCCTTCTGATAACGATACATTTAACATAAGGAACATTATCAGAAAGCCATTCTTTACATTTGAGCAGAAGAATACTTCTGACCTGTTTAAGGAAATGCAGTTAAGTTCAACAAGCATTGCCATTGTCCTTAGCGAATATGGAACAACATCAGGAATGATTACTACAGAAGACCTGCTTGAAGAGATTGTTGGTGAAATCCGTGATGAATATGATACTGACGAGAAGGAAGCTTTATCTAAGATTAATGATACTACATACAGAGTTGATGGTTCATTTAAACTCGACGATTTAAACGATGAACTTGGCACTAAACTTGAATCTGAAGATAATGATTCAGTTGGTGGACTTATCGTTGAAAGACTTGACAGACTTCCTAAAGCCGGTGATAAAATCACTGTTGATAATGTCTGGATGTTTGTCGAAAAGGTTGCTTCTAACAGAGCTGAATCTGTTATTGTAAAGATTATACCTGAGAAGAAAGACGAAACTAAAAAAGCTAATTAATTTTATAAAAAAAGCTGTGCATTAACATCATCTTGTTAACGCACAGCATTTTTATTATTAATACCTATTATATTACTGATTAAAGCGCCTTGATTCTTTCAAGTGCCTTAACTGTGTTCTCGTATGAACCAAATGCTGTCAGTCTGAAGTATCCTTCACCACTTGGTCCGAATCCTGAACCTGGTGTACCAACAACATTAGCCTTTTCAAGAAGGTAATCGAAGAATTCCCAGCTTGTCATCTTATCTGGAGTCTTTAACCAGATATATGGTGCATTAACACCACCTGATACTGTATATCCTGCTGACTTAAGTCCTTCAAGAATTGTCTTTGCATTGTTCATGTAGTAAGCAATCTGCTCACCTGTCTGCTTCTGTCCAGCTTCTGAATAAACTGCCTCGCCTGCTCTCTGTACAATGTAAGGAGCTCCGTTAAACTTAGTTCCATGTCTTCTTGCCCAGAGGCTGTGAAGTGTTACATCTCCACACTTAAGATCCTTAGGAATAACTGTGAAGCCAAGTCTTACACCTGTAAATCCTGCATTCTTAGAGAATGACCTGAGTTCGATTGCACATGTTCTTGCACCTTCACACTCATATATTGTATGAGGAACATCTGGTTCTGAAATGTATGCTTCATATGCTGCATCATAGATAATAACAGCACCAACCTTATTAGCATAATCAACCCACTTCTGAAGTTCGTCCTTAGTGATTGTTGAACCTGTTGGATTGTTAGGGAAGCAGAGATATATAATATCTGGTGTTTCTTTTGGAAGTTCTGGTGCAAAGTTAGTCTCTGCTGTACAAGGCATATAAACAACATTACTCCATGCCTGCTTCTCTGGAATATAATCTCCTGTTCTTCCTGCCATTGCATTAGTATCAACATATACAGGATATACCGGGTCACATACTGCAATCTTATTATCTACTGAGAAGATATCTCCGATATTACCTGAATCAGACTTTGCTCCATCTGATACGAATATCTCATCTGCTGATATATCACATCCGCGCTTCTTGTAATCATGGTCTGCAATTGCACTTCTTAAGAATTCATATCCAAGATCTGGTGCATATCCGTGGAAAGTCTCGGCATGTCCCATCTCGTCAACTGACTTATGTAATGCATCAATTACTGCCGGTGCTAATGGCTGTGTAACATCGCCAATACCAAGTCTGATGATTTCCTTATCTGGATTAGCCTGCTGATAAGCTGCTACTTTCTTACCGATTGTTGAAAATAAATAGCTTCCTGGAAGCTTTAAATAATTATCGTTAATCTTAAACATATATTCCTCCTTATTTTCTGCCTTGTTTTACAAAACTAACGCTTATTATACATCATTTTTTATTATGTTCCAAGATAAAATCTTGATAATCTTTCATATTCTGTATTAATTGCCTGTAAAAGTTCTTTATCTCCATGCATATTATCAGGATGATATATCTTTAAAAGCGCCTTATAACGCTTTTTTAAGGATGCTGTATCCTCAACACCCTTAAAGAATATCTTTACATTTTCAGCATTGGACATACTGCGCCTTGCCTCACGGTAAACCTTGTCCTTATATATAAGCTTTTCCCGCTCGAACTTATCTTTATCAATTGCAAGCTGTCTTGTTTCCCTTTCCAGAATATTCCATTTTTGTTCAAATAAATCTCTCTGACTCTCAAGCTGTTTCTTTAGCAGCATATTCTTACTCTGCTGTCTCTGAAGCATTCCCATCTGAATCTCAATGAGTTTTCTCTCATCTTCCAGATTTCTGCTTAATTCCTGCAGCCTTATATTCTCTTTAAACAGCCATTTCTTCTTCTCATCTTCACTGCTTAGTTCATCAAACATTGCAACCTCCATATCAGCTCCCCATCAAGCCAGCCGCAAAATATATCTGATCAGATTCCACTATGAAACCAGAAAACCTTCAATGGCTTTTCTGAATCTACCGTTTTCATTGTATGTCTTACACCCGGTAATGCTATGAATGAATCCCCCGCTTTAACCTCAAACTCTTCGTTGTCAAGCCTGACAAATCCATTTCCTTCCAACACAAAAAATCCCTCCTGGTCATCATGAAATCCAGGCTCTGGATTAAACTCTGTTTCTGAACATATTGTAACTCCTGAACAACAGCCATTGATACATCCATTAGCCTCTGTAAGGAATTTAACGCTTCTCCTTCCTTCTTCTCTTGCTGCAAGTGCTTCTTCCAATGTTATATATGGTTTCTTCATAATTAATCTCCTTCAGATATATAAAAAACGGAGTCCCAGACATATGCTGTAAGACCCCGTTTTATTATGTTCTCTATTCTGCCTGTTATTTATTCTCGTATCTTAAAAGCTCTGTATATGCAAGAAGGAATGGTCCTACACCCTTGGCATCATCTTCTACGATTGGCTCTGACATATAATAGTCATATGTACCAGGTCTTCTTCCATTACCACCAAGTCCTGCAACAAGACAGATACCACCGAGTGATAATGAACCATCTTCATTAGTCTTAAGGTATCTTTCACAGATGCCATCAATTGCTTTCTTGGCATACTGTGCGTAATCATCAGAAAGATATCCAAGACGTATAGCCTTAAGAAGTGCATATGCCATAATTGAACTTCCGCTTGTCTCAAGATAGTTCTTATCCATACCACCATAATTAACTACCTGATACCACATACCACTCTCATCCTGATACTTAAGCATTGAATCGACAAGATCCTTAAATGCATCCTCAAGCATCTTGCATTCAGCATCATACTTATGGTCCTTATTATCAACCTGATCAAGTGTATCAATAAGCGCCATTGTATACCAGCCAATAGCTCTTAACCAGCTGTGCTGTGATAAACCTGTAACCTTATCACACCAGAATGCTTCCCTGCTTGTATCCATTGCATGGAAATAAAGTCCGTTAATAGGATTCCTCATATTCTCAATTACGAACTTGAACTGTCCGAAAATATCAGAGTAATTCTTTCTGTCATTGTATCTTGTCTCATATTCAAGATAGAATGGAAGTCCCATATAAAGACCATCAAGCCATACCTGATTAGGATATATATCCTTATGCCAGAAGCTTCTTGCTTCATTCTGGCATCTAGGCATAATCTCTATCTGTGAATATACTAAATCTGCTGCCTTCTTATACTTTTCCTTACCTGTAAGATCATATAATTCAAATAAAGTCTTACCAGCATTAACATTATCAATATTCTTCTCACCAATGCTGTAGCCATCTATTGTACCATCTTCAAAGACTCTGTAATCTATAAAATCATCTGCAAACTTAAGATACTTTTCATCCTTGGTTAAGTCATACATCTGAAGAACTGCTTTAATCATACAGCCATCAATATAGTTCCACTTTGACTTAAGGCCCTGCTTAATCTTTTCAATGTTCCATACAGGAGCATCTGGTGTGCTTTTTTCCAGAAGTCCGTCAATATACTTTACTACTGCGTCCATTATTTCTGTCTCCTTGTCAACTTATATGGGGAAACATATATATCAATTCCGCCCATATTTTATAGAAATTGTACACTAAAAAATGCCTTTAAGCAACCCATTTTTAACAAATATAGCCAAAAACATAGATTTTTATTGACTATATGCTGATTAAATACGAAAATATAATCAATAATTCATTGTAAATGATTTTATAAAAACATCTCATTTATTTTATATAAAGTTATTATTCAGAAAGGTCAGATTATGAAAACAGGAATTGTATTTGAAGGTGGCGCATTCAGAACCATATTTTCATGCGGTGTTATGGATGCCATGTTAGAAAATAAAATTATGCCTGATTACATGATTGGTGTATCAGCCGGCGCTGCATACGGCGTATCCATGGCATCAGGACAGATTGGAAGAAACTTAAAGATTCTTATTGATTATAGAAATGATAAACGTTATGTGGGACTTAGTAACATGGTACACAGGGATAACCGTTCTCTTTATGGGCTTAATTTCACATTTGACACTATTCCAAATGAACTTGTGCCTTATGATTATGATGCATTTCACAGATATAAAGGTACTTTCAAATGTGTTGTAACTAATGTACTCACCGGAAAACCTGAATATAAAACATTCACAGGATATGACCGCACCAACCAGCTTTTACGGGCAACATGTGCTCTCCCACTGGCTTTTCCTCTTATATATCTTGATGGGACACCTTACCTTGATGGTGGTTTAAGTGATTCCATACCTTTTGAAAAAGCATTTGAAGATGGCTGTGACAGAGTTGTTGTTGTTCTTACCCGTGAAGCAGGCTATCAGAAGCAGACAACAAGTTCAGTGCGGACCCTTGCAAGAGCTTTCCTTAAATATCCTGAAATTCAGCGTGATATTCTTCTTCGTGCTGAACGTTACAACTGGTGCTTAAAGCGTCTTGAACGCTACGAAAAAGAAGGCCGCTGCCTCGTTATCCGCCCTACTAAAAGCAAGGGCTTTGGAAAGATTGAAAAGGACTTTAATAAGATTCTTTCAATGTATAACGATGGATACAATCAGACTTATTCTTTAATCAATGAAATACAGAGGTTTTATCATTAATATATGTAAAGAAGTACCTGTATTTTAGTCTGATAACCTCAGATATTACTCACCTTGTGTAAGTAAATGCTGCCATTTGCAGAGCTTTTTATATCGCAGAAAAGCAAACGCGCTTCGCTTGAACGAGCTTTTCTGCAATACCCTTTTGCAAATAGCAGCATAACTTACACCGGGTTCGTAATAATTCGGTTATCAGACTAAAATACAGGTACTTCTTATTTATATATAAATAATAAATTCTTAAAAATTTCCGAACACAAAATCTTTTACTATTCCGATTGCTTCTCTTACCATATAGTTTATGAAGAGTACATGGTCGCTTTCTGCTGGCATTCCACAGGTATTGTTTAACCCTGCATGTCTGGCAAGAAGGCGGCTTCTTGCTATATGGAAGTTGTTGGTTGCTATGCCAACCAGTGAATCTTTATTCTCTATGTATTGTACTGAATACTTCATATTCTCTGATGTATCTGTTGACTTATCTTCCTGTATTATGCGCGAGCCGTCTATTCCTTTAGACATCAGATAATTATACATTGCAAATGCTTCTGTTGTATTTTCACCTTTTCCCCTGCCGCCTGATACTATTATTGTGGTATCAGAGTTATCTATTGCATAGGAAACAGCAACATCTAACCGGTTCTTAAGTGACCTTGTTATGTGGTCACCTCTTATCTGGCAGCCAAGTACTATTATATAATCACAGTTATCCTTTGGCTTTGCCATCATTCCTTTAATTATCAGTGCTTCTATAAAAATAAAAAGAGACGCACCAGTTGCCATTATCACTATAAAGCAAATTCTTAAGACCTTTGCCACATGAATTATTCCTTTGATTTCTAATACTCTCACTGCAAATACTAATCCAAAAAAGACAGCACCCAGCAGCCATATAAATATAAATGATGAACCTACCCCTGCGTATGTTGCACACACTATATAATATCCCATGCATATAAGTGCCAGCACAAGCCATATTGTATACATAAAACTACTATTCTCCGTTACTTTTTCCATACTTTATTCCACGCTCATACATCAATTATCCTGCATAATCCACATTTTTACCCGCAAATTCATGATAATCTGCTGATTTCTGGTTCTGTCCGTAAGATGTGGCAGGATATTTAATTGCTGTATTGGTGACACCACCTGACACATACGACCTTCCGCACTCTGGACAGACAGCCGTTTTAAGTGTAACTGTCGCATTCAGTACTTCGCCATCTTTACTGGCAGCCTTCCTGTTCGCATTAGAAACATGCTCCTGTTCATGTGCCATAACCTTTGTGGCCGCTGCTGACGGGTCAATATGTGCTACACTCTTAAATGAAACATTTACTTCATCTGAACCATCCCTATATTCCCTGTTCGCACATGTTTCACATTCCACCTGTCCGGAACGCTTCATTGCTTTAAGTCTTACAGAGCTTATATCCTGTGTATCAACACCTGCTACATTAACAGACAGATTTCTATTCATATCATTAACGCCGTTAATCATCATCTTAATGTGCACCCCCTTCATGTAAAATGTTTAAACAATATATCTGTATTTAATATAACATAGTTTGATAATTATGCTAGTTTTTTTTGATGTAAAAGTTTAATATATACATACAAACAATCAATAATATAGAAACGAGGTATTATATATGTTTACATTTAACAAAGATGTTACAGCTACTAACTGCGAACCTGGTGTTACAAGAAAAATATTATGCTACTCTGATGACCTTATGATGTGCGAGATTCATTTTGAAAAAGGTTCTAAGGGCAATTTCCATAGCCACAAGCATCTGCAGATTACTTATGTTGCTAAGGGAAGCTTTGAATTCACTATCGGTGATGAAACTAAAATCGTTAATCAGGGCGACAGCGTATACATGCCTTCTGGCGTAACCCATGGTGTTACATGTCTTGAAGAAGGAATCCTCTGTGATGTATTCAATCCTATGAGAGAGGATTTTCTTAAGTAAAAGGAGACTATAATCAATGAAGGTACCATTTAATATTAATCTTTCAGGTAAAACTGCTATTGTAACTGGAGGAAGCGGAACTCTCTGCTCAGCCATGGCATATGGACTTGCCGTATGCGGTGCTAAGGTTGCAATAATCGGACGTAACAAAGAAAAGCTTGCTTCTATTTCTGAGAAACTTACTAAAGATGCCCTGGATGAATATAACAAAAATGTTACTATTAAAGGCTACAGCTGCAATGTAATTAATAAAGATGAGCTTTCAGCTGCTTATGAAACTATTAAGAATGAACTCGGCAGCTGTGATATTCTCATTAATGGTGCAGGCGGCAACCAGCCTGGTGCAATTACTTCCATCGAGATGTTAAAGAAAGAAAAAGAAGATTCTGACTATTCTTTCTGGAATCTTGATGAAGACAGAATCCGTGATGTTATGGATCTTAATTACATGGGAACTCTTCTTCCTATTCAGGTATTTACTAAGGATATGGTCGAAAAGAGAAGTGGCAGTATTATCAATATTGCTTCTGTAACTTCTATTCTTCCTCTTACCAAGGTTATAGCTTATGGCAATGCCAAGAGTGCTATTCTTAATCTTACACAGTGGCTTGCTGTACATTTTGGTGAAAGCGGTATACGCTGCAATGCAATTGCGCCAGGATTCTACGCTGCCGAGCAGAATCATGATCTCTTATTCAATGCTGATGGCTCATATACAGACCGTGCCAGAAAGATTATTGCCGGAACACCTATGGGACGCTTTGGCAATCCTGAAGAGCTTATTGGTGCTGCACTCTTTCTTGCAAGCGATGAAACAGCCAGCTTTGTCAATGGTATAGTGTTACCTGTTGACGGCGGATATAGTGCTTATAGCGGAGTGTAGGATTCTTTAGTTGGAAACTGTATATAATTCAGGGCGATGTCAGTTTTGACATCGCCCTTTTTGTTGCGTTTTTTGTTCATTGGACTTTTTGCGTGTTTTTCTAAGCTTCAACATCCAATCCGTCACTCTTTCTCGTCCCGTTTGGACTTTTGCTTGCATTCCCACTGCTTCAACATCCAATCTGACACGTTTTTTCGTCCCTTTTGGACTTCTTCTGTGACTTTCTCCACTTCAACGTCCAATCTGACACGTTTTCTCATTCCGTTTGGACTTTTGCTTGCTTTCCCACTGCTTCAACGTCCAATCCGACATGTTTTCTAGTCCCTTTTGGACTTCCTCTGTGACTTTCTCCACTTCAACGTCCAATCCACCACGCCGCCTCACAATAAACCATCTCCAGTCTCACAAATGCCTACACTACAACTCTGCCCTGATAATCTCAACTGCCTTAACCATATTCTTAAGGCTTGCTTCTGTCTCTGGCACACCTCTTGTCTTAAGTCCGCAGTCTGGATTTACCCACAGCTTGTCTTTGTCTATCTTTGTAAGCATTATCTTTATTGCACGGGTAATCTCTTCTACCGACGGTATTCTTGGTGAATGAATGTCGTATACCCCCGGTCCAACCTCTGTTTCAAAGTTGTTTTCTCTTAATGAGTCAAGAATCTGAAGGTCTGAGCGTGATGCTTCAAATGTGATAACATCAGCGTCCATATCGTCTATTGCTGGGATTATATCTGTAAATTCACTGTAACACATATGAGTATGTATCTGTGTTTCAGGTTTTACGCCGCTTGCTGTAAGTCTGAATGCTGGTATTGCAAAATCAAGATATTCTGTATTCCAGTCAGATTTTCTTAATGGAAGCTTTTCTCTTAAAGCTGCCTCATCAATCTGAATAATCTTAATTCCATTTGCTTCAAGGTCAAGCACCTCATCTCTTATTGCAAGTGCAATCTGCGAAATTGATTCCTTGATTGTAATATCTTCTCTTGGGAATGACCAGTTAAGAATTGTTACCGGACCTGTAAGCATTCCTTTCATTATCTTATCTGTAAGTGACTGTGCATACACAGACCACTCAACTGTTATCGGCTTCTTGCGGTAAACATCTCCCCATATAACAGGTGGTTTAACACATCTTGTTCCATATGACTGAACCCATGCTTTCTCTGTGAACAGAAAGCCTCCCAATGCTTCACCGAAATATTCAACCATGTCATTTCTTTCGTATTCTCCATGAACAAATACATCAAGTCCGATTTTTTCCTGCCATCTGACACATTCTTCAATTTTCTTCTTATTAAATTCAACATACTGTTCTTCGCTGATTTCACCCTTACGGAATGCTGAACGGTTGGCCTTAACATCTTTTGTCTGTGGAAATGAACCGATTGTAGTTGTAGGCAGCTTCGGTAATGCAAATTCTTTCTTCTGAAGCTGCTGTCTCTCACTTCTTGCAGGAAGTCTTCTGTAATCCGCCTCTGTAACTTCCGCAAGTCTTTTCTTTACAGATTCATTATCACATTTTCTTGTACCTGCAAAAAGCTTCCTGTTTGTCTTGAATCTTTCATCTTCTTCAATATTTCCACACTCGGCAAGCACGCTTAATTCCTTTAATTCCACAAGCTTTTCTTCTGCAAATGCGAAGTAATTCAGATATTCATCCGAAAGTTTACTCTCATGCTTTAATGTATATGGAACATGCTGCAGCGAGCATGATGTTGACAAAACTGTCTGTATTCCCTTATCCTCAAGCTTTTTAAGCACATTTAAAGTCTTTTCATAATGATTCTTCCAGATATTCTTTCCATTTACAAGTCCAGCGAATAATACCGTGTCCTTTGGAAATCCATATTTTTCAATGAGTTCTGCTGTCTTCTTTCCCTCAATAAAATCAAGTCCGATTCCGTCAAACGACAGCTTAACAATATCTTCATACACATCCCTCACGTCTCCGAAATATGTCTGAAGCAATACTTTGCATGATTTCTTCTTACCTAAAATATCACTATACATTTTGACAAACAGTTCTCTGTCTTCTTCTGTCATGTCCTGTACAAGTGCAGGCTCATCAAACTGAAGCCACTGGATTCCTACAGCTTCACATTTGCTATAAACATCTTTATATGCTTCAACAAATGCATTGATAAAATCATCTTCCTTCTTCTTGCCTGTAAATCTGCACAGCTTAAATAAAGTATACACACCTGTGATTACCGGTTTTGTCTCAATTCCAAGTTCTTTTGCCTCTGCATATTCTGCCCACAGCTTATTACCTGTGATTCTTATCTGCGTACTGTCCTCTGCCTCTGGAACAATGTAATGGTAATTGGTATTAAACCACTTCTTCATCGCAAGAGCTTTAACGTCACCGTTCTCTCCCTGATAGCCCCTTGCCATTGCAAGATATTTATCAAGCTCTGAAACCTCAAGTTCCTTGTATCTTTCAGGAATTATATTCAGTAAAAATGCTGTATCAAGCACTATATCATAATATGAAAAATCATTGCTTGTGATATAATCAATTCCTGCCTCTTTCTGTATAAGCCAGTGTGTCTTTCGTAACTCCTTTGCTGTCTGTGTCAGTTCATCTGCACTTATTTCTTTTCTGAAATATTTTTCTAATGCAAACTTTAACTCTCTTAATGTTCCTATCCTTGGATAACCTGCTACTGCTGTCTTCATACCTGCTCTCCTCATTTATAATTTGATGTTGTCATTATAAATTTGAAGAACGCATTTGTATAATACATAAAAAAACAGGTTAGTCATAGTTTAAAGCTATGTCCAACCCGTTTTATATACATATAATGACTACTTAAGATACTTCCTTATAGCCTCAAGATATGTATTTCCAAGCCTGCTAAGTATCCCTTTTTTGTGAGTTATGTAACCAATATGCATATCTGATTCATCAGCAAGCGGCACTGCTATAATGTCTTTTCCGTTAAGCTTCTTGTCAATAATACCACTACTTACTGTGTAGCCGTTAAGACCAATCAGCAGGTTAAAAAGCGTTGCCCTGTCACGGACTCTTATGTTCTTCTTTCTTGCTGTTTCTGAGAATATCTCCTCTGAGAAATAGAATGAATTATGTTCGCCCTGCTCAAATGACAGATAAGGATATTCTTCTAACTGCTCATTATGAATGACACTGCTCTCTGCAAGTGGATGTTTTCTGCTTATGAATACATGTGGTCTTGCTGTAAAAAGCTCATGGAATTCAAGTTCATATGCCTTTAAAATCTTTCTAATAACAGCCTCATTAAAATCATTAATGAACAGTATTCCAATCTCACTTCTTAGCCTTGCAACGTCCTCGATAATCTCGTAAGTCTGTGTTTCCCTTAAACTGAAATCATACTCATCCTGCCCGAACTGCTTTATAAGGTCAACAAATGCGTTGACTGCAAATGAATAATGCTGTGTTGATACGCAGTACTGCTTCCTGCCGCCATTACCATACTTATATCTGTCCTCAAGAATTGCTGCCTGCTCAAGTATCTGCCTTGCGTAAGAAAGAAAATCTTCTCCTTCCTTCGACACGCTTATTCCTTTATTAGTTCTGTTGAATATCGTAATATTCATCTCTTTTTCAAGTTCATGAATTGCATTGGTAAGGCTTGGCTGTGAAATATATAATTTTCCTGCCGCCTCAGTAATCGTGCCTGTCTCTGCAACCATAACGATGTATCTTAACTGCTGTAATGTCATACTCTTACCTGCCTGTATAATATTTAAAATATTGTAACACATTTTTGTTGTTTTTTAAAAAATATTCTGTTACAATCAACCCGTAAAATAATCTTATTATGAACGGAGGTGGATTTTCATGGATAGTTGCGATCGTATAGGACGAAGTAAGAACTGCGGTGTATACTATAAGTGTAGGCTCGGAATGTGGCTGTCTGTGAGAATCTCATAACCACATTCTAATAAATTGTGCCTTTTATACATCGCATCAGAGGATCCTTACTATCACAATCATCTGTAGCGATGTATTTTTATGCCCAATTAAGGCAAGAAGGAGGTCACAATGAACAAAGTATTATTCCCAAAAAAAGATTATGTAAAAGAACTTGTCAGGTTTTTTAAGTCATCTAAAAATTCACAGAAATTAATTAAGACACTTTCTAAATATCATGAAAAAGATATTGCTGAAGCAATCACTCTTCTTACACCTGCAGAAAGACAAAACATTTACAATGTACTTGATGAACACTTGATTGCTGAGATTTTCTCTTATCTTGATGATGCTGAAAAATATCTTGAAGAGCTGTCATTAGAGAAAGCTGCACGTGTAGTCTCTTACATGGATTCTGATGATGCGGTTGATGTGCTTGACGATTTGTCAGAAACTAAGAAGAATGAAATTGTAGAGCACTTAGACGCTGATGCAAAGGAAGATGTCCAGAAGCTTCTTTCTTATGAGGACGATGAGATTGGTAGCTGCATGACTAATAATTTCATATGCATACCGGATAACCTTACTATAAGAGAAGCCATGAGCGCCCTTGTCAAGCAAGCTGGTGAGCATGACAATATATCAACTATATATGTAGTCAATGGTGCTGACAAGTTTGCCGGAGCAATTGATTTAAAAGATTTAATTATAGCAAGGCAGAATGATAATCTTGCCGACATAATAAGCAGTTCATACCCTTATGTATATGAGCATGAAAATATCAATGAATGTATTGATAAGATTGCAGATTACGAAGAGGATTCCATTCCAGTACTTACTGATGATGGAAAAATATGCGGTATCCTTACTGCAACAGATATCGTTGAACTCGTTGACGATGCTATGGGTGATGACTATGCAAAGCTCGCCGGTCTTACATCTGAGGACGATTTAAGCGAGCCAACTCTTGTAAGTATCAAGAAACGTCTGCCTTGGCTTATTATACTGTTGTTTCTTGGAATGGCAGTTTCATCAGTTGTAGGAATATTTGAATCAGTAGTTGCTGTTCTTCCGATTGTAATATGTTTCCAGTCTCTCGTTCTTGACATGGCTGGTAATGTCGGAACACAGTCGCTTGCTGTAACTATACGTGTACTTATGGATGAGACTTTAAGTGCTAAGAAGAAGTTATCCCTTCTTTTCAAAGAGATGAAGATTGGTTTCATTAATGGTGCAAGTCTTGGAATCATGGCACTTGTATTCTTAGGTTTCTATATTCATATATTCAAGAAATATGCGTGGATGTCAGCATTTTTAATATCTGGCTGCGTCGGATTATCTCTTATTGTTGCTATGGTTGTATCAAGCCTTGTGGGAACAATTATTCCTATGTTCTTCCACAAGATTCACATTGACCCGGCTGTTGCGTCAGGTCCGCTTATCACGACTGTGAACGACCTCGTTGCCGTTGTAACTTATTACGGACTTGCAATGATATTTCTTGTTGAGATATTTCATGTGTGAGAATGGAAACGAGTGTTTTCTGACTATTCAATTATCAGAAAACACTCGTACTTTATTTTGTCTAATTGATAATGCTGATAATGTAGGTAAGACTGCCATGTGGAAATTTGTTGAGAAATAATCCAAAGAAGATTATTCAAAAACTGAAAAGACTCTTAATAATAATTAATTTGTTACAACAAGAAGGAGCATGTTACTTGATATCTTGCAACATGCTCCTATACATTTTCATTATCTATTTTTTACTTTTCAAAAGACCAATTATGTTTTTTAATTCTGAAACTAATGAAATAAGCTGCCAGCATTTCAATCACTGCAGCAACAGCTATTATCATAATATATTTATTAAAACTATGCATATCTGATAATGTATGCAGAAGACAAGCATACATCATACTCATAAAACATGCTGTTACAAGACTGTAAGCCTCACTCTTTACTCCTTCGTATTTATGCTCGTTGATATAATCCTGAATAACAAGCACAGCCAGATTAAGCACAAAAACTATAATAAGCTGCACATTTATAATCTTTCCTATGTATCTGGCAATCTTCCATAAATCTGCCCCATGATTATTAAATATGCAGCTGCACGCAATCATCATAATAAAACAGTATCCCATACTTGCAAATCCTATCATATTATATACACGCCCGCCTGCATTCCCGTTATGCATATGTACTCCGCCATACTTTTCACCTGCAAGCATTATAGCAATCACTATAGCCAGCGAAACCGTAAGATAACCCAGAATTGAATCATCTGCCTGTCCTCTGAATGAATACCATCCACATACAAGCATATATCCGGCAGCTATGCAGGATACACCACTCGAAATGAATTTTCTTTTCTTTACCTTGTCCTGAAGCTTTGCTGCTCTTACAACCTCTGTAACTGCTGTTTCGCTATCAGGCTCCGTAACATCTCCTATCACAATATCCTGAATTCTGATATCAAGCACCCTCGACAATTCCTCAATTACACTGATATCTGGAAAACTGTCACCTTTTTCCCATCTAGAAATTGCCTTGTTAGTTACACTAATTAAGTCACCAAGTTCAACCTGGGTATACCCTTTCTTAATCCTCGCATTCCTTATAAGCTCGCCCGTCTTCTGCTTGTCCATAGAACTACCTCCTGATTGTAGTATTAATATCACAGCGCTGTTCTTTGTCTGTTAAAATGTTACTAACAAATCTGGAAAATAGCAATCTATCATAGCGAGAATCGTGGAATTATGCGTGTTTTATTAAATCATATCGTCAACATTTTATACAAGCTTATCCCTCAATTTGATAATATCTGTAAATGTAACTTTTATCCCTTTTTCACTTATGGCAATAAAACTTTTTGTATTCTTTCTAATTATGTCCTGTAATTTTTTATTAACAGGCACAGGATTGCCATTCTTTGTATGTACATGATCAATATATTTTAATGTAATAGGAAACATATTTTGTATTAAAAATGCTGCTTTCTTTCCATCAAACTCTCCTAATACAATGCCATTACACTTTTTCCCTTTTTGTAACAATTGATTCTTAATATCTGCATATTTATCATACTGTGATGAAATTGGAATCATCCAATATATGTCATACTTATTATCTTTTATGCAATACATCGTTGGTCTATAATTACCATCCTCTTTATTTTTCATAAGATACTTATCTTTTACCATTGTAAAATATTCATCTTTTATATGATACGCATATCCTTGTTTTATCTCCATTTGTCCTCCACAATCCCCTAATAAAAAATAAAACCCCTTCACTTAAACTAAGCGAAGAGGTAATTTTCAAGCCAATCATTTATCAGTCGCCAATGGTGAGCGAACATTATTTTCGAACCATTCATTTATCAGCCGCCAGTGGTAAGCGAACATTATTTACATATTAATAATATGAATTAAATATTACTTTGTCAATACTTTTTTCTAAATATTACAGATATCACACAATCTCCAGTACATGCTCAGTAACATTCTTATCCTTATCAACGCCAAATGCCTTAAATACAGGATTGTCGTTATCCATAAGCGACATAATCATATATACCGCAGTTGAATCATATGCCAGTCTTTTATCTTCCTCAGAAGGTCTTGAAGGAGTCTCCGGATGAGAATGGAAATTACCAAGCATAGTTAAGCCAAGACTTCTTGCATCCTTGACTGCTGTGAACTGTTCTTTAGGATCCATAGTAAAATGTACATTATTATGGTCAAGATTAGTAAGAAAATAAACCTTCTCAATAGACTTAACATCCCCATCAACAAATCCCGCAATAAGCCCACAGGATTCATTAGGAAGCCCAGATAAACAATATTGCACAACTGCATCATAATCAGATTTTTTCATTCGAATAATCATGCTCATCCTCCAATAAAAAATATCACTTTCATACTTATCCAGCGTAAGCTACGCGCACACGCACCGGCAGAGAAAACATATATAAGCAGAATAATGAGATAATCATGTGCAGCGCACTTTGGAGTCACCGGCACTTAGCAAGCCAACGCCTTCGGCGTTGGCGAGCTTAGTACCGCTGTGAACGACAAGTAGCGAAAGCGTGCCTGCACATGATTATCCCATTATTCTGCCATCACATATATTTTCTCTTATTACTTATGCATATCACATTCAGCCTGTTCATAATCAATAAGCTCATGAATTGTAGGATTATCTCCGCATATAGCACAATGATGGTCCTTTGGAAGCTTAATTGTATGGAATTCCATCTTTAAAGCATCATATGTAAGAAGTCTTCCTGTAAGAAGGTCTCCCTTGCCAATGATGTACTTGATAGCTTCCATTGCCTGAAGGCTTCCTATAACACCGCCCATTGCTCCGATAACGCCTGCCTGCTTACATGTAGGAACTGCGTCCTTTGGTGGTGGGTTCTTGAATACACATCTGTAGCATGGTCCTTCTCCTGGTACATAAGTCATAAGCTGACCCTTGAATCTTATGATACCTGCATGAGAGAAAGGCTTTCCAGCCATAACACACGCATCATTAATAAGGAATTTTGCAGGGAAATTATCTGTTCCATCAATGATGAAATCATAATCCTTTATAAGCTCCATAACATTCTCAGATGTAACGAATTCTCTGTAAGTCTTAACTGTTACATCAGGATTGATTGCTTCCATTGTTTCTTTAGCAGATTTAACCTTTGCCTTACCGATATCTGCTGTTGAATGGATAATCTGTCTCTGAAGATTAGATAAATCAACCTCATCAGCATCAACAATACCGATTGTTCCAACTCCGGCTGCTGCCAGATACATAGCTGCAGGAGCACCAAGTCCGCCTGCACCGATTATAAGCACGCTCGCATTAAGAAGCTTCTTCTGGCCTTTAGCTCCAACTTCCTTTAAAATAATGTGGCGTGAATACCTTTCAAGCTGTTCATTAGTAAACGCCATTAGTATGCTCCTCCTCCCATGAAATATAAGAATTCAACTGCATCGCCTTCATTTAACTTTGTTGTCTCAAAATCATCTCTCTCAACAAAATCATCATTAACAGTAACTGTTACATATTCCGGATTCTCAACATTCTCCTTAACGATAAGCTCTGCTACTGTAATTCCGTCTTCATATTCCTTCTTGTTTCCTGCAACTGTAATCTTCATAACATTCCTCCCTTTAATTAAATCTCATTTCTTGCGCCGTTTATTATACTAATCCTTCAAATAATCCAAGCAGTGCATCCTTAGTTGTCTTTCCTGCAATTCTGCCTGTCTCAGCGCCTTTGTTGAATGCAACAAATGTAGGTGCTGCCAATACTTCATATTTAGAAGCAAGCGATTCATCAAAGTTTACATTTACCTTGTAAACATTAAGCTTTCCCTCGTAATCATCTTCAATGTCTCCTACAACCCCTGCCATCATCTTGCATGGGATGCATGAATCTGAATAGAAATCCACAAGAACCGGAAGTTCTGACTTAAGAACCAGTTCTTCGAAATTCTCTGCATTAGCTCTGGCTGCCATAAGCCCTCCTTTCCTTAATCCTCGTCTTCTACCTTTCTAACGATAAGAGTATATGTACCATCCTCATTAGCTGTAAGCTTTAATATCTGATGTCCTTCTTCCTTAATACTTCTTGGAACATTCTGAACAGGCTCACCGTCATTCATTCTGACTGCAAGAATCTGTCCGTCATCTAACTCCTCAAGTGCTACCTTTGCCTTAACAAATGTTGTTGGGCAGACCACATCAGTAATATCTACTGTATCATCAATCTCAAAATCAGCCATTGTATGCCTCCTTAATCTTCTTATAGAATTCTTCTCTTCCAACTCTGTCGAGTGTGAACTTAAATCTTTCACTTTGCTTTGCGTTGTCTGCAAAGAACTGGATTGCCGCATCACAGACACGGAATAACTGTTCTTCATTTCTGATAAGCGGAAGTGGTGATTCACCCTTGCTTATAGAATTACCAAATGTACCTGCAAATGAAATGATATATGCAGAAGGTGCATCCCACGCATCTGTTGGACAGGATTTAGCGCATCTGCCGCAGTAATTACATTTGTCATAATTAACTGCAATCTTGCCATCCTGCATTGTGATTGCACCTGTACGACAGGCCTTCTCACATACACCACAGCCAATACATTTGTCTTCAATCCACTTAACATCAGCAGCACCCTTGATACCAACATCATTCTCCTCTGCCTTAAGACAGTTGTTCTGACATCCTGTAACACCGAATTTGAACTTATGTGGAAGTTCTCTTCCGAAGTATCTTTCGTCTAACTTAACTGCAATGTCATATGAATCTATGTTACCGCTAGGACATATTGTATTGCCCTGACAGGCTGTGACTGTACGCACTCTCGGACCACATACACCAGGTCTGCAACCGCCCTCTGCAAGTTCTTCCTTAACAGCATCTATATCTTTAAGTTTAATAAATGGAATCTCAACGCCCTGTCTTGATGTAAGATGGACATGTCCGTCTCCATATTTTTCTGCAACTTCAGCAATCTTGGTAAGATTCTCGGCTGTAAGATATCCTCCTACAACTGCAAGACGAAGTGAGAAGTTATTCTTCTGCTTCTGTCTCATGAATCCGCCCTTCTTAAGTGTTCCATAATCAACTTTCTCTGCCATAATATCCTCATTTCCGTGCCATGCACTATTCATTATCAGTAGACTCTAAGGCTGCCCTGAAATCTTCCTTAAGATCATCTATATCCTCTATTCCTACGCTGACTCTTATCAGATCGTCATACACTCCCGAAGCTTCTTTATCCTTGTCGCTTAGATGAAGTGCAATCGTTGAAGCAGGGTGGATAACCAGTGTCTTGGTATCTCCTATGTTAGAAACAATATTAGGAATCTTTAATGCATTAATTATCTTAAATGCTCTTTCCTTGCTTCCAACCCTGAAAGTTATTATCGCACCATAGCCTTTAGTAAACTGCTTATCAGCCACTTCATGATACGGACTGCTCTCAAGTCCCGGATAATTAACTGTAATTCCTTCAAATGTGTCTAAGTATCTGGCAAGTTCATACGCATTAGAACAGTGCCTCTCCATTCTAAGCCCTAATGTCTCAAGTCCCAGGTTATTAAGAAAAGCATTCTGTGGTGAAAGACAACCACCAGTATTTCTGAATAATCCGTTACGAAGTTTAATTATATATGCCATTGGACCGAATTTCAAATATGGTTTAAGTCCCGGATACTTTTCTTTATCAAACTTGAACTTTCCATTAAAAGTAAGTATTCCGCTTATCGCATCACTGCTTCCATTAATGTACTTTGATGATGAATTAACTACCACATCTGCGCCAAGAGTTATAGGCTGTATAAGATATGGCGTTGATACCGTATTATCAACTATAAGCGGAATTCCATGTGCATGTGCAACATCCGCTACTGCCTTAATATCTGTTACATCAAGCTTTGGATTACCGATTGTCTCTGCAAATACAACTCTTGTCTTATCTGTTATAAGTTCTTCAAAACACTCTGGCTTATTATCAGCCACATATTTCACTGTAATGCCAAAGCTTTCTAAGTCTTCAAACAGTTCGACTGTTCCACCATATAATCCACATGAAGCAACAACCTCATCACCCTGTCTTACAATATTAGCTATAGAATTAAATATTGCCGCCATTCCGGAAGAACACGCTACACTTGAAAATCCTTTTTCCAGCTTGGTAATTCTTTTTTCAAATGCTTCTATCGTCGGATTATTGATTCTCGTATATGAGAATCCCATCGCCTTATTATCAAATATTCTCTCCAGTTCTTCTGCACTCTCATGCTTAAATGCGCTTGACTGATATATAGGAACAAGTGTTGCTCCGTTGGGATAATCGTCAACGCCATCATGCAGCAGTGATGTGTTAAAACCACTCATATATTTCTCATCCTTTCATCTGTTATGCGATGAACATTCAATATTTATTGAACTGTCCATATATTAAACCCTTTTACCTAGTATGTCAATAGGTTATTCAAGAAAAAATATAACTGCCTGAACAATCTCAGGCAGTCATGAACTATCATTAACATTTACTATATAATATAACTGTCTATTCCCACATTAGAATTAACCAAATCTGCTATTGTAATATTGCTGAAGTAATCATTAACAAGCTTCTCAAAGTCTTCCCACATCTGTAAAGTCTTACATTCTGCCACCTTCGGACATCTGTTAGGCTTCTTCTCAAGACATGCTACCGGTGCAAGTGAACCCTCTGTTACAAGAAGTATGCTAAGCACTGAATAATCCTCCGGATTGCGTGCAAGCTTGTATCCGCCACCCTTTCCTCTTAATGATATGAGAAAATCATTCTTGCTTAATGTTGCAACAATCGCTTCCAGATACTTCTCAGAAATATCCTGTCTTCTGGCAATATCCATAAGTGGAATATATTCTCCTGTATTATGCTCCGCAAGATCAATCATGACCCTGAGCGCATATCTTCCCTTTGTTGAAATCTTCATATATATAACCTCTTTTCTAATAACACATTAATACTGTATGTTAAACATACTTTACCACAATGTTTGTATATTTTTCAAGTGTTAAATGAATTTATTTGGCTGGAATGCTTGCCGCAACGCATAATTCTCCCCAGCCTCTGGCTGAATCAGGCCATACATTTCCCACCCGTGTTGCACCATTTATAAGGTATGCTTTAAGCTTTTCACCATACATATATTGGTCATTGCCCTTCACAATCCCCCATTCCATCAGCATTGCAGCAGCACCCGTAACCATAGGTGTTGCAAAAGATGTCCCCGTGACAGTTTTCTCCTTATTTCCTGGAATTCTTATATTAACTCCCGGTGCTGTTATGTCAGGTTTTGCATACAGCAGAAGGCCGCTTTTTACATTAACTCCCCTGCCTGAAAATGTGGCCGCACTCCCCGGAGCACGCCCATTGGCGCCAACACATATTGCCCGCCTCGAAGTCCCCGGTATTGTAAATGTGTACTCAGGCGACGGCCTTAAAAATCCTGTTGCACTGCTTAATGTCGAAACCGGAGGAAGCCACATATTAAAGAATCCATCCAACACATTTGCTGCGGTAAATCTTATATCCCATATTCCAGAAGTAATATATCCGCTTGTCGCAACTATGGCTGCATATATCTCTTCACCCATATAGAATGGTCCCGGTCCATACGCCTTTGATACGATACGCATATTCTTAATGTTATGATGCACAACCCCCGCATTTCTTTCACTTATAACCAGTCTTTCCCCTGTTGGCGCAATAAGTTCAATTCTTGCATTGTCCATTGCCCTTTTCCATATCTGTATACTTATCTGAGGCTCATAATCACCAATTGCAAGCTCTTCATCCAGTACATTTCCACTGACAAGCTGACCTGAATAATGTGTTCTTCCTTCTCCTTCATTGCCAACACCTATACATATACTGCATCTGTATGTTGAACAGCAGTCATCTATAAACATTTCAAATATAGAACTGCCCTCATGATTGCCATAAGTTCCACCATAACTTATATTAACCGCAACCGGCTGACTATATTCAATAGCTTTTCTTATGCAGTAATCAACGCCTTTCATAATCTGCGTTGTCCTTATATATGCGTTTCCCCCTGAATTTCCCAGCTTTACAATTATAATATCTGCGTCTGAAGCAACACCGCTCCTTCCACATGCAATAACTGCAACTTCATTGCCATGTCTGGTTACATCCCTAGCTGGCAGTGTCTTTACAGCTCCATTCCTGTAATCTTCCAGTATACTGTTAATTTCCTTGTCAGAATATGTAATGCCTGTTGTCTGGTCCCACAACGTCTTAATTCTTGTTTTACCTGAGTCATCAAGAAATTCACCATTTTCTATATCTATCCCAGAATCAATTACCGCTACTAGTACACCTTTTCCAGTCACGCCTCCATACTGGGTTTCTTCTGCTTTTGCAACATTAACACAGGCTTCTGACTTTGCTGCATACAATTCAAAATATAATGCCTTAGGCTTTTCAATAAATATTATCTCCGGTTCTGTAGCAAGTGCTTCAATACTATCAATCGTTGTTCTTACAATCCAGTATCCACATAGAAGCTGCGTAAACTCAGCATTTGTATAAATGCTTCTAATCCTATCCAGACTTCCAGCTGTCTTGACAATTATCTCCCATGTTCTGTCAGAGTCATCAAACCCGGCATCCATATCAGGTACCTGCTGCCTTATATCTTCACTTGTATCAGCACTAATCTGCAATAGATTTTCAATTCTCGGATTCACATATAATTCTCCAGTTAAGCTCACATAATATCTATGCTGACAACCACAATAACATGAAAACAGCTGATGCATACGCACCAGCCGTTAATTAATTAAATATCATGTTTTCTTGATAAATTCTATACGACACTTAGGACACTTAATACTAATTCTGCCCTTTCCCTTAGGAACTCTTATCTTCTGCCCACAGCTTGGACATTTGAAAATTCTATGTGTCTTACTGTCCTTAATTCTTGCTCTTACCTTGTTAAACTTACTCATAAATTTATAATGAATCTTCATATACTTCTGGTTTTCAGCACTTCTTCTTGATATATTTCTTGAAAACATTCTGAAATATATGTACACAATACCAAGGAGTGCTACTGTATATATTACATTACTCCTTAAAAAGAAAGTAAGTATAATCAAAACAAGAACTACATATGATAAGCATCTCGAAAGCTGGTCCATGCCATATCTTCCATACATAAATCTTGAAAAACTCTGCTTAAATCGGTTCATAAAAAACATTCCCTTTCTATATATTGAAGTAATTCACATCAACATACATATGGTAACACACAACCCAATAAAAGCAATTAAAAATGTATAAAATAAATATGATATATTAATATTCCATGTACTCTTCCCCATCGAGGTTCTTCCAGTAGAACTTATCCTCCAGTATCATATAACTGTGTTCTGAGTTCTCTTTAGGAATTGAAACTGAACCAGGATTCATGTATATGTAATTATCTCTCTTCTCACACTTAGGTACATGTGTATGTCCGCAAAGTAGAATATCGCCTTCCTTTAATGCAGGTATATTCTTCTCATCAAGCTTGTGTCCATGTGCAAGAACGATTGATCTGTCATTGAAATTAAGATATGCCTGCTCTGCAAGTACATTAAAGTCAAGCACCATCTGGTCAACCTCTGTATCACAATTACCTCTTACGCATATAATCTCATTGCGTAAAGGATTGAGCATTGCAATAACCTCCTTAGGTGCATATTCCTTAGGCAGGTCATTTCTCGGACCATGATATAGTATATCACCTAAAAGAACGAGTCTGTCTGGCTTCTCTGCTTCATATCTTTCAAGCAGCTTTCTGCAATAATATGCAGAACCGTGTATATCTGATGCAATCATTATCTTCTTCATATTCTGTCCTTTCCTTAGATAAGCCAATTCTTAATTATCTTGCGAGCTTATTAAATGTTGGCACTTTATAATGTGAAGCATTACTTAAAAACTGAGATAAAGTATTAGGAACCTTGTATGTATCAAGAACCTTCTTCATAAAAGCAATTGATCTTTTCTTATACTTCATGCTTCGCAATACTGTTACCGCGGCCTCATCATCATAACCCCTTGCAAACTGCTTTGCATATCTTGCAAACTTAGTTTTATCAAGTTCAGGAATGTCAAAATAATTCTGGAATATCTCCATTGCCTCAATAATTCTTGTATTATCAAAATCAAGTTCTACTGCAGGTCTTTTCACCTCTATATTACCAATATGACATACAGACTGCTTACACACGTTAGAATACAAGCTTATATTATCAGACTTAACATTCGTAAGTGAATATTTGTTATACAGGTGTATTCCGGTAAACATTCCGCTTGAATTATCCTCTCCAAAGAAATAATTCAGTAAAAGCTCTGTAATATCTCCCTGTGCGTCTGATTTCTTAATATACATACCTCTTCCAACACGGATTATCTCACCCTCGTCAGAGAGCCTTTCAACTGCCCGGAAGAATGCTTCCTGATTCATCCGCCCAAATCCATGCTCATACATGTCATTAGCCGACACAATTGTGCCATCTGCCACATTATCAAAGTAATCTAATATCTTATCTCTGTTCTTCATAATCTTTAGCACAAATGAAGCTGTTATACTTCTTCAATATCGATTGTCTCTGTTTCTTCTGTATCATCATCAGCAGCTTCTTCCTTTTCAGTTTCTTCTGCTTCTTCCTTATCTGTATTTGTTTCAGATGCTTCTGGTTTTTTCTGCTCATTATCAGATACTTTTCCATTAATTACCTTGACTTCAACCTCAACATCTCCGCCTTTCTCATCAAATATAACATCATCATCAAAATCATCATCTGATGCAAGGCAGTCATCTTCTTCAACAAAATCAGAATCTTCCTCATCTTCTTCATCGACATAGAAATTAACAGGAATTACTTCTACATTACTGCATACAGCCTTACCAATAATATATACTGTGTGGATTCCTTCTTCGTCAACATTATCAACAAGGTTCTTAACACCAGCTATCTTTCTTGAAATATCACATGTTACATTGACACCTTCTGGAAGAATGATAGTTACTGAACTTGCATTACTTGAGAAATTAATATATACATCCTTCTCAAACACTGCAAGACCGAGGTCAAGTACTGTCTTAGAGGCCACTGCTTTAAGCTCGCAGCCAGCAAATACCTCGTCTTCAACTTCTATAACCTTCTTCTCTCCGATAGCATTATACTTACGGATTTCATCATCAAAACTATCATTCTCTTCTTTAGCGAATCTTTCCTTAGTCTGCTTGAACTTATCAAAAGCAACCTTGCCTGCTACAGCAGCAGCACCTACTCCTAAAACAACCTTAGCCAATCCATGTTTCTTTGCCATAGTATTAAATCCTCCTTGTTCACACATTAATATACTATCTGCTCTCTCCCCACAAAATCTGGCTTCAGTATACCATATTACACATCAAAAAATCAACGCGAATACACACATCCACAATAATTCTGTCTGTATAGATTATACTCATGCGAAAGTTCTATAGAACGCTTATATCCCTCTTTTTTCTTAAAATCAGATAAAAGATATGGCATATCATATTCCTCTGAAAGCTTTAAACCTATTTCATTAAGCTTGACGCTGTTCTTTAGAGGACTTATTGTAAGCGTTGTCGTAAAATAATCAAATCCACCAGCCTTTGCAGTCTTACAGGTCTTTCGCAGTCTCAGCTCATAACAGCGGAAGCACCTTTCCCCACCTTCCCTGCACTGTTCATATCCTTTAGCTATGTCATAGAATTCTTTAGTATCATAATCGCCTTCTATGAAGGAAACCTTATACTTTGCCGGAAATTCACTGATGAATCTCTTCTGTTCTTCAACTCTTTTTCTGTACTCTTCCTCAACAGATATATTCGGATTATAGTAGAATACAGTTATATGGAAATAATCAGAAAGATACTCTATGCAATGGCTGCTACACGGTGCACAGCAGCTGTGAAGAAGCAGAGTCGGTACAATTCCGTCCTTCTGGAAGCCCGCTATCTTCTTATCAAGCTCTTTCTGAAAATTTCTCTGTTCAAAAGGTATTCCCATATTACTTAACCTGTCCTGTTATCTCTTCTAACGCAGCGTAAAGCTTTTCCATCTGCTCATCAGTTCCTATTGAAATTCTTAAGTAATTATCAATAAGTGGCTGGTTAAAATATCTGACAAATATGTTCTTTTCTTTAAGTTTTTCAAATATTTCCTTAGCCGAAACACTCTTGTGTGTTGCAAATATAAAGTTAGCCTTAGAGTCAGGGAATGAGAAGCCTAACTGTGAAAGTCTTTCCTTAGCATTCTCTCTGGTCTTAACTATCTTACCCACGCACTCTTCAAAGTATTCCTTATCATTGACAGACTCAATGCCATAGCTTATTGAAGTTCTGTTCATTGTGTACGAATTGAATGAGAATTTGACAGCATTAAGAGCCTTTATAAGCTCAGGATTACCGAAACAGTAACCTATTCTCATACCAGCCATTGCACGTGATTTAGAAAATGTCTGTACAATCAACACATTTTCATACTTATTGACAAGCTCCATTGCTGACTTTCCGCCAAAATCAATATAAGCCTCATCAACAATAACAACTACATCCTGATTATGTTTTATAATATCTTCAACCTTATCAAGTTCCATATAAAGTGCTGTAGGAGCATTAGGGTTAGGGAATACCACTCCGCCATTCTCCTTGTAATAATCTTCTGGAATTATATTAAAATCCTTATCAAGCGGCTGCTTCTCATATGGAATTCTGTAAAGGTCAGCCCATACACTGTAGAAAGAATATGAGATATTAGGAAACAGTATTGGCTTGTCTGAATTAAAGAATGTCAGGAAACACATTGACAATACATCATCAGAACCAACTCCTACGAATACCTGATTATCATTCATTCCATAATAAGCTGCAATTGCATGTACAAGGTCTGTAACCTCAGGATCCGGATAAAGTCTTAAATCACTGATATTCATTCTCTCTGCTGCCTCAAGCACCTTAGGTGTTGGAGGATATGGATTCTCGTTGGTATTAAGCTTTACAACATCTTTAACCTTAGGCTGCTCTCCCGGCACATATGGCTCAACTCTTCTAATATTCTTCTCCCATGTCTTCATATATAAGTCCTCTTCTTTCACGAATAATTATAATCCCATCTCTTTAGCAACTTCTGCAAAATGTGGTAATGAATTAACAATTGTCTCATAAGATACACAGTATGCAATTCTAACATATCCAGGGCATCCAAATGATGACGCAGGAACCATAAGAATATTGTGCTTCTTGGCTGCCTCACAGAAAACAGTTTCATCTTCAACAGGTGACTTTACGAAAAGATAGAAAGCACCCTCTGGCTTTACACATTCAAAGCCTAACTTTGTGAGTCCTTCGTATATTGCCTTTCTGTTCTTGTCATATGCCTCAAGATTAACCTGTGCATCAACACATTTTGCAACAACTCTCTGCATAAGTGAAGGTGCATTAACGAATCCTAAAATTCTTGTAGCTACAGAAGCTGCTGACTTAACATCTTCTGAATCTGTAACCTCATCAGGAATAACAAGATATCCGATTCGCTCACCTGGAAGTGAAAGCGACTTACTGTATGAATAACCAACAATAGTATTGTCGTAATATTTAGTAAGATATGGAACATCAACACCGTCATAAGCTAACTCTCTGTATGGTTCATCTGCTATTAAGTAAATCTCTGTTCCGTACTCCTTCTGCTTCTTATCCATAATAGCAGCCATCTTCTTTATAGTATCCTCTGAATATACAACACCTGTCGGGTTATTAGGATTATTAACGATAACAGCTCTTGTCTTAGGTGTTATCTTTGCTTCAAACTCGTCAAGCTTAGGCTGGAAATCCACAGTATTAGGTGAAACAACCACTAATTTCCCGCCAAAATTGCTTACATAATTCCTGTATTCACCAAAGAATGGCGCAAATGTCATAACCTCTTCGCCCGGATTAAGTAATGTCTTGAATATTGTATTAAGCCCGCCTGCTGCTCCAACAGTCATTACAATATTAGTATGGTTAAAATGTGTTCCGAATCTTCTATTAAGTGACTCAGCTATAGTCTGTCTCACATCCTCATATCCTGCATTACTCATATAGCCATGTATAAATGTTGATTCTTCATTATCTACTATATCCTTAACTGCTTCATTAACCTCTGCAGGTGCTGGAACATTAGGGTTACCAAGTGAGAAATCATACACATTTTCTGCTCCGTATAACTTGGCAAGTCTGTTGCCTTCCTCGAACATTGCACGGATTACCGAACTGTTTTTTACTAAAGAAACCATTGAATCAGCTATCATTGTTTATATCCTCCAAAAAAAATATGACTACATTATAATCAAAATCATTTGATTTTACAACTTTCAATACATTCAATCATATGCTATTATTTATAATAGTTTCAAATTTATAATCTGGGGGATTAATATCATGTCTAAAGTTCTTTATTCAATATACAGATATATTGTTTTAGGATTGTTTCTTGTTATAAACATATGGCTGTTTCTGCTTAGCATTTTCAGCACCAGTAAAATGACTACTGATGCAAGTGAATATACATATTACACAGGAGATTATGTGTGGGTTCACCTTATAGTACTTGCCTGTATTGCAGTCCTTACCTATATTCTCGTAAAGAAAAAATTATTTACCATTCTTAACAGATACCTGACTGATAACGATAAAGCCTTCAGAAAAGTGCGTAACATTTGTCTGATAATCATTGGAATCACAGGGGCAGTCTGGGTTATTCTTACACAGTCGCATGCGGGTGCTGACCAGTATTATGTGCTTGATGCCGCTGCTGGCCTTAGAAGCCATGACTATACAATGTTTATGCGTGATGGATATATAGCCAAATACACTAACCAGATTGGGCTTTTATTCATTGAATACATTATTGGTTTCGTTGTTGGTGACTATAACTACATATTCTGGCAGCTTTTAAATGTCATAATGATAGTATTCACTTACAAAATGCTGGCAGATTTATTCTCAATATGGAAATTGCCACGACTTGCATCTGTCTTATTCCTTGTCCTTGGTATACTGTTTTTCCCATGGACACTTTACAGCGTATTTATATACGGCAATATAGCCGGCTTATTTTTTGCTGTCATGGCATTTAAATATACAATGCTTTTTGTTGGCGCATCCAATACAGACAATTCCATACATATCTCATATATTGCGGTCACTGGAGCTGCTATGATGATGAGCGTCATGGTTAAAAGTAATTATCTTATATTTATGATTGCTCTTATTTTATATACAATTGCCGAAACATTAAGACATAAGAACATACAGATTATTCTTGTTACATGTGCCATAGCTGCAGGATTTGCCATACAGGCAGTTTTTCCTAAATTAATCATAGAGAAAATATCTGGATATAATCTGGATAATGGAGCTTCATCATGGACATGGATAGATATGGGACTCCACTCGACAACCGCAACTGTATATGCCGACGGATGGTATAATTCCAGAATTGCATCTCTTTATGAAAGAAATGATTATGACTCAAAAAAGGAAGCCCAGGCAGCCAAAGCAGATATTAAAGGTTACATAAACAACTATAAAAGCGATCCTAATGCATTTACATCTTTCCTTTCAAAGAAGATTGCATCCCAGTGGAATAACCCTGGTTTTCAGTGTTTCTGGATAACTAATGTCAGAAACAGCAGTATCACGCAAAGTGGTTTTATTACAGATATTTTATCATTAAAAGGTGGCATACCTTTTATGAATTATCTTAATATACTGCAAAGTATAATTTTATTTGGAAGTACGCTATATGCTGTTTATGCTCTGTTCTTTAATTCAGCTCCAGCTTCAACCGTACTTCCACTGACATTTATAGGTGGTTTCATATTCCATATATTCTGGGAAGGAAAATGCCAGTACACACTTCCTTATTTTGTATTGCTGCTTCCTTTGAGCATTATTGGATTTTTCTATATGGCGAAAGTCTTTATAGATTTTTCAAAGAAAAACATATATCATTGTGCAGCTGGCTTAATAATCCTTATATTAGTCACAATCATATTTAACCACTTTATAATAATTAACCATGACAATAAAAGTTATAAAGAATATAAGGATTATACTATAAAAGTTGAATCTGGTGAAATAACTGAAACTGATAACTGATTATACATCTGGGGGTTATATGAGTGAAAATAAAAAAAATTGTTTATATATTGTAATTCCATGCTACAACGAAGAACAGGTTCTGCCTGTTACCTCAGGCATGTTTCTTGATGAACTTAACCATCTTATCAAAGCCGGCAAAATCAGTTCTGGCAGCAGGATAATGTTTGTCAATGATGGAAGTTCTGACAGTACATGGGATATAATTACGGATTTATCAAAGAAAGATGAACATTTCATAGGAATAAGCCAAAGCCGTAACCGCGGACACCAGAGCAGTGTGCTTGCCGGTCTTATGGAGGCTTCCCAGTATGCTGATATTACTATATCTATAGATTGCGACGGACAGGATGATATTCATGCAATGGAAGATATGGTTGACGCTTACCACGATGGCTGTGATATCGTCTATGGTGTAAGAAATGACCGTTCAACAGATACATTTTTTAAAAGAAACACAGCCAAAGGCTTCTATAAAATCATGGCAAAGCTTGGCGCAGAAACTGTATATAACCATGCCGATTACAGGCTTTTATCAAAGCGTGTGATTAATGAACTGGCACAATTCAAAGAAACTAATCTGTACCTTCGTGGTCTTATCCCGCTTGTCGGTTTTAAGAGTACAAGCGTATATTATTCAAGAAGCGAACGACTTGCCGGAAAGTCACACTACCCTTTCAGCAAAATGCTTAACCTTGCATTAAACGGCATTACAAGCCTTAGTGTAAAACCACTCCGTCTTGTTATGTCACTTGGTATTATAGTTTCAATCATCAGCTTTATCGGTGTTATATGGGCTGTCGTTGACAACCTGCTCGGCAACACAGTAACCGGCTGGGCAAGCACAGTATGTATCGTATGCTTCATGGGCGGAATACAGCTTATGTGCCTTGGCGTTATCGGGGAATACATCGGGAAGATATATATGGAGGTCAAGAATAGACCCAGGTTTATTATCAGCGAGAGGACTTACAAAAACAATGAGGAGTGAGAGGGCTGTTTCTCTACCCATTCACTTCTGTTTTTGTAACGCTTCCTTAATCTACACTGCAAGGACTGGTACAATCAGATTAAATACCAGCACCATCAGTATGTCTGATAGATAAATGTTTCTATAGGCTGCCAATGTTATTATTATTCTTATGGCTATTATTATCGCAGTCATTACTGCACATGGTTTTATTTTCTTTTTTGTTATGAATATCCATAGCTGCATCCTGTCTATCGGCATGTTTTTCAGCAGTTCTCTTGTTGTTATTCTTTTTCTGTTAGTGCTGTATGCTTCCTGATAAGATTTGTATTTCATGACCATATATGTCACGCCAAGAAGGTAAAACATGTACCCAATCAGAACAACCTTCATGTCATTGTTCAAATCACTGAAATCTATCATTTTATTAGGTGCACATGCTAATATCCCTGATATTATGAAGAAAAATATGGCCAGAAACTTCTCTCCTACATTATCTGGAAACCATGTATTTTCTTCTTTAAAGAACTTTTCTAATTTTTCCTGCTGTTTGATATCTGTTTTGATAGTCATTTTCTCCTCTTTCCTGCGCTGTTCTCACACTGTGCATTCAATACTTTCGCTGAACTCTCCCAGTCTGCCGCCCTCCATAACTGCCACATAATCCGTATTCTTCATAATCTCTGTCATGTCATGTGTTGTCATAATCACACAGCATTCCTGTGCTATAAGTTCTCTTAACATGTCAAATAATTCTATCTTAAACACTGCATCCATGCCTGCTGTTGCTTCATCAAGAAGATACAGCCTGCTGTGATGTGCTATTGCAAACGCAAGCTGGAACTTCATACGCTCACCTCTTGACATACGCCACAATGTCGTTGCAGTGCTGACATTCATCTTTTTCATACATTCATTAAACAGTTCCACATCAAAATCATCATACACAAGTCCCAGTATATCAGCATTCTGCTTTCCGGTACGGTTCTCGAAGAATACATTATCCTCTGACACAAAACCAATGATTTCCATTGCTTTTGAATGATTCCTTTCAAGTTCATAGCCAGACATCTTTATGCTTCCTGTGTACCGTTTTCTCTGTGCTAAAATGTAATTAAACAATGTGGTTTTGCCGGCACCATTCTTACCTGTAATTGCATATATGTATCCATTCTCAAATTTCGCACTTATGTCTTTTAATTTAAATCCAAGTCCTTTCCCTGTAACATTTTCTAATGTCAGTGCAATATTCTCCATTTCTATTTCTCCTCATACAAAGTGCGAATCATATCCACTAAATCATCACAGGAAAGCCCTGCATTTTTTGCTTCATATATAATTTCCTGCGTTCTCTTTTCTATCATCATAAGCTGCTTTTCTTTCAGATAATCTTTGTTGTATTCACACACATAAAATCCTTTTCCAGCAACTGAGCGGATAAGCCCCTCTTTTTCAAGTTCTTCATAAGCCCTCTTGGTTGTTATCACACTTACCTGCAGGTCTGCTGCCAACGCCCTTATTGAAGGAAGTGCCTCGCCGGATTTCAGTTCCCCAGTTACTATCGCATTCTTAAGCTGCATTATTATCTGCTCGTATATTGCAAGCGTTCCCTGTGGCAGGATATTTATATTAATGCTCATAAAACCACCTCTTCATAAACTGCCGCTGACTTAAGCTTTCTTTTTACCTGCCTTGCATAACCTATGCATACTGGAAACTCTATAAGCACCATTATTGAATATAAAAAACGTTCTTCAATAATCGGCGTAAATGAACTCATTAATATATCAAACTGCCAGCAGTCAGTAATTGTACATATAATTATAAGTGCCATAACATATGATAACAATCCATCTTTTTTGCCATATGGAAGCAGCGTGCTGATTATAAATGCATTTATAGTAATATATATAAATACAGACGCACTGAATCTTACTGCCATCATCATAAATATATTGCCAATCGTCAGTATCAGCATGTGTACTGCCACTCTGAAGATATAAGAGTTTCTCACCAACTTTTCACGCTCATTGGTTGTAAGCGGGCATACATAATACATTGTTCTTAATTCGGCAGGGTGTGTGAATATTGAAAGACAGCAGATAGCAAGAGATATAAAATACCCTGAAGCAATTACTAATTGAGCCCATCCGGCTGTTTTAATAATCTGTGCCACAAATATAAGCTGTACCGCTAAAAATTTAAATATTGCTGAATTTCCGTGTTCATATGATGCCTTGAAATTCTCCCAATGCCATCCATATATATAATCCCTCATTAAGTATTTCATATTACACTTTCACCTCTTTTACTGTAATGATACATGAATTCTTCCAGTGTCGGAACTGTTACCGTAAGTGCACCATCATACTTTGAATATCCATGATTGACTACAAGTGCTTTAGTTCCGTATTTCCTGTCCTCTACATGTATGATGTCTTCCTGCTTAAGAAGTTTCACTTTATAGCTTTCTCCTGATATTATCCTGTACTTATCCCTGAAGCTTTCTATATCTCCTGAATATACAAGTTCTCCCTTATCAAGATATATAAGATAATCTGCAATCCTGTCTAATTCATCCAGTATATGTGATGCAATAATCACACTTTTCTTACCGCTTTCCATAAACTGCATAATCACATTCAGGAAATCCTGTTTAAAATCAGGATCAAAATTAGCTGTCGGTTCATCCAGTATCAGATACTTTGGGTCTGTTGATAATGCAAATGCAAACTGTGCCTTTATCTTCTGTCCCTTCGATAATTTTCCAAACTTTATCCTTCTATCAAGTCCAAACCGTTCAAGATACTCCATGTAGATGCTTTCGTCATATCTGCTGTAAAACCTGCCATAACATCTTCCATTCTCTAAAAGTGAAAGTTCTGAATTCATAAGTTCATTGACTGGTACTATTCCTGTAATATCACGGATTCTCTTCTCGCTTTCCGCTTCCTGATAATTCAATCCATCAATTACAACCGTTCCCTCGTCCGGTCTGCAAAGCCCCAGTATCATCTTAATAAGAGTAGTCTTTCCTGACGCATTCTGCCCCACAAGTGCACATATGTATCTATCAGGAATCTCTATTGAGATGTCCTTCAGTCTGAAACTTCCTAATCTCTTATTAACTCCACTCAAAGAAATCATTCTTCTGCCTCCCCAAAACACAGTCTTACACATAACAGCTATACACCTGATATACTATTTTTGTACATACACTGTATATATACATATATACAGTACATACACACATTTGTCAAGCAGTTCTTGCTTTATTTATATTTATGTGTTTATTTCCGCTTCCGTCCTATAAGAATCCTCATACCTGTTGATTTATAGGTAACTTTTCATATAATTCACGCTTTTTCAGCCCGTAAATACCTTTTTCTCATGGACTGAACCTATAAGAATCATTATTTGAACTAATTTATAGGAGTTTTTCTATCAATTTCAGCAAAAATTCTTCTTCAAAGCAAAAAAATACCTATAAGAAGTCAATTCAAAGACTCCTTATAGGTATTTTCATCATTATTTTATATCTATCTTAATAGTCAAGTTTGTAATTCACCTATAAATCTCACTATAAGCTTTCATTATTCCACACCATCAATAAATCTGGCAACAAAGCTTAATGCCGCACCAAGCCCTGATTTTCTGCCGCCGCCATCTGATATTCTTAAATAATCCGCATCAGTATCAAAGGAATAATCATTAACAAGACGTTCTTTAATACTATTCTCATATTGCTTAAGATATGGTGCAACTGTTCCGCCAAGAACAATATCACAGTCCATCATTGTGTATATGTTATTAATTCCAAGAGCCAGATTGTCCATATATTCATCTAACACATCAGAATTATTCTTATTTCCCTGCGCTGCCAGTTCAAAGAAATTGTCAAGTGTCATATCAAGCTCTGATGATAATACCTTTTCTGAAACATATGCTTCAAAACAGCCCTTCTTACCACACAGACACTGCTTTCCTCCAGGATGAATAACCATATGTCCGAATTCGCCGCCACGGTTATGAACACCATTTCTGATTGCGGAAGCGTTAATATATGCACCTCCGACACCTTCCCCAAGCATAATATATATTTTTTCATCTTCAGGTTTTCCATTAAACCAGTGGCCTGCGTATGCCTCTGCCCTCGCATCGTTCATCACTATAACCGGATAATCAATAGCTGATATAAGCCTTGTAAAATCATAGTTCTTAGCTTTTAATGGTGGTGCTGAGATAAGAATCTGCTTTTCATCATCAAGTATTCCCGGAACTGTAATGCCAACTCCCAGAATGTCATCTGCATCTGCTCCAACATAATCCACTGCATGTCTTACCGCATCTGTAAGCTTCTCAATATATGCACTGCTTTTGCTAAAATGTGCTTTAACAGCCATACTGTATATAATCTGGCCTTTAAGCCCGACTACATCTACATTAATATAGTCAGCTTTGATATTCACGCTGATAGCTTTTCTTGCATTATTATCAATAGTAATTGCCTGTGCCCTTCTTCCACCCGTTGAAGTGAAATTGCCAACATATTCTATAAGTCCATCTTCCATGAGCATCTTAAGATTCTGATTGACCGTCGGCAGAGACAGACCTAACTGGTCTGCTATCTCCTGCCTTGAAATCTTATCTGAATTATATATCAGTCTGAATATACGGTTTTTATTAAGTTTTTTTACATCCGTGTTCGTTAGTTTCTGTGATGAATCCATCCATTACCTCTCGCTTAATCCCGGTTAACTTGTGTGTCAGTTACATTATTCGCCAAATACAGCAATATAATCTTTCTTGAACTTCTCAATTCCTGCATCTGTAAGCGGATGATGAACCATCTGCTCAATTACCTTATATGGTACTGTTGCAATATCAGCTCCTGCAAGTGCGCAGTCTGTAATATGTATTGGATTTCTTACACTTGCACAGATAATCTCTGTCTTAAGATCATAGTTAGCAAATATATCTGCAATATCCTGAATAAGATTAATGCCCGGCTGTGATATATCATCAAGTCTTCCAAGGAAAGGGGACACATATGCTGCACCTGCTCTTGCAGCTAAAAGCGCCTGATTAGCTGAGAATATTAATGTAACATTAACTTTTATTCCCTCAGATGATAACACCTTAGTAGCCTTAAGACCTTCAACTGTCATAGGAATCTTAACAACCATGTTAGGGTGGATTGCTGCAATCTCTCTTCCCTCTTTGATCATTCCTTCTGCATCCTCAGTAGTAGCCTTAACCTCGCCACTTATAGGTCCGTCAACAATTGAAGTAATCTCCTTGATAACTTCCTTGAAATCTCTTCCTTCTTTGGCGATAAGGGATGGATTAGTGGTTACTCCACAGATAACTCCCATGTCATTAGCCTTACGGATATCCTCAACATTTGCAGTATCAATAAAAAACTTCATAATAAAATTCTCCTTGTTAATCACTCATTAATTGTTCTGAATACATTCTTCATTGCAGGATAGATACATCTGAACTTATTGTACTTATCCTCGTATCTTTCTATTATCTTCTCGTCTGGTCTTATTGTCTTTCGTACTTTAACGAGAGCATTAGACGCATCTTCAACGCAATTATACTCCCCGGCTGCAACCATGGCAAGCATTGCCGCACCCATAGCAGGACCTTCCTCTGACTCTAACAGTTCCACAGGAATTCCAAGTACATTAGCCATAATCTTGCACCATAGTTCTGACTTAGCGCCACCACCGCACATACGGGTTGACTCCACCTTAATACCGAGACTCTTAGCAACCTCGAAGCAGTCCCTTATTGCAAATGCAACGCCTTCCAGAACTGCCTGTGTCATATCCTTACGCTCTGTATCCATTGTCATTCCTGTAAATGTGCCTCTTGCAAATTCGTCATTATGCGGTGATCTCTCACCCATCAGATATGGAAGGAAATACACATTGTTATTGCCAAGGTCATCATCTGTTATCTGCGACTGTTCGCCTGTGTAATCATTAGTTCCGAGTATCTTGTCCATCCACCATCCATTAGCTGAAGCTGCACTTAATATACAGCCCATAAGATGATATTTCCCATCCGCATGTGCGAAAGAATGAAGTGCATTATTGGAATCCACTCCGAATTCCTTGCTTGAAATGAATATTGTACCGCTTGTTCCCAAAGAAACATTACAATGTCCGTCACCGACAGTACCAGTGCCTACTGCAGCAGCTGCATTATCACCTGCACCGGCTGCAACAATTACTTCATATCCTATTCCAAGCTCATCAGCAATATCCTTCTTTACAGTGCCAACGCACTCACTGCTTTCAAAGATGCGTGGCATCTGTGCTTCTGTCACGCCACATATATCAAGCATCTGGCGCGACCAACGCCTATTCTTCACATCAAATAGCAGCATGCCCGAAGCATCTGAAACATCTGTACAATGCACACCTGTAAGACGATACGCAATATAATCTTTTGGAAGCATTATCTTGTCTATTTTAGCAAAATTATCCGGTTCATTCTCCTTCACCCACAATATCTTAGGTGCTGTGAAACCTGCAAATGCAATATTTGCTGTATATTCTGATAACTTATCCCTGCCTATCACTTCATTCAGGTACTCACACTGCTTCGTTGTTCTTCCGTCATTCCATAAAATAGCCGGTCTTATAACCTCATCATTCTTATCAAGAATAACAAGACCATGCATCTGTCCGCCAAAGCTGATACCGCCAACGGTTGATTCATCCTGTCCGTCAAGCAGCTCCTTCATGCCTTCTATACAGGCATCATACCAGTCATAAGGATTCTGCTCTGACCAGCCGGCCTTAGGGTAATCAATCGGATAACTCTTTGAAACATTTGCAATAATATGTCCTGCTGTGTCCATAAGAACAATCTTGACCGACGAAGTTCCAAGGTCAATTCCTATATAATTCATGCCAGACTCCTTTCCACAATCATATATCTATAACCGCACCTGTTTATGCAAATGGGTTCTCGCTCTTGTAAAGCATGCCCTTAGGCTGGTTGAATGACACATCCTCAACGCCGATATACTTAAACACATCAAAAAGTGTCTTTCCAAAATGTCCGAATGCAACTGCACCATGATGTGGAAAATTGCCTTCAATAAGCACATGTCTGTAGAATCTTCCCATCTCTGGAATAGCAAATATACCTATTGCACCAAATGAACGTGTTCTTACCGGAAGAACTTCACCCTGTGCTATGTAAGCGGAAAGCTTGTTATCTGATGAATTCTGGAGTCTGAAAAATGTGATATCTCCCGGAACGATATCCCCTTCAAGTGTACCATTAGTAACTTCTTCAGGAAGTGAACGTGCCATAATCATCTGGTTTCTCATCTCACAGAATGACAATTTGCTTGATGCAGTGTTGCCACAATGGAATCCCATAAATGTATCCTTCTGTGTATATGCATATCTGCCTGCGATATCCTCATTGTAGATATCTGCTGGAACTGTATTATTAATATCAAGAAGTGTAACAATATCGTCACTTACAACTTCTCCGATAAATTCACTCAATGCACCATATATATCAACCTCACATGATACAGGTATTCCTCTTGAAGTAAGTCTTGAGTTGACATAACAAGGAACACATCCGAACTGTGTCTGGAATGCCGGCCAGCATTTACCTGCTACTGCAACATATTTTCTTGAGCCCTTATGTGATTCAACCCAGTCAGTTAATGTAAGCTCATACTGTGCGAGTTTGCTTAAGATTTCAGGCTTTTTATTTCCTGTACCAAGCTCTTTTTCCATATCCCTTACAACATCAGGAATTCTTTCATCTCCTGCATGCTTATTAAAGCTCTCGAATAAATCAAGTTCTGAATTTTCCTCAATCTCAACACCAAGATTATATAAACCTGCAATTGGTGCATTACATGCAAGGAAATTGTTAGGTCTTGGACCAAAGCTGATAATCTTAAGATTGCTTAATGCGTATACCGCCTTTGCTACAGGTATGAATTCATGAATCATATCTGCACATTCTTCTGCTGTTCCAACAGGATACTCTGGAATATATGCTTTAACTCCACGAAGCTTAAGATTATAGCTTGCGTTAAGCATTCCACAATAAGCATCGCCTCGTCCCTGAACAAGACCTCCATTAGCTGATGTCTCCTCTGCTGCCGCAATGAACATCTTAGGTCCGTTGAAATTTTTTGCAAGCATTGTCTCAGCAATCTCAGGTCCGAAATTACCAAGATATACACAGAGTGCATTACATCCTGCATCCTTAATATCCTCAAGTGCCTGCATCATATGTATCTCACTCTCAACGATACATACCGGACATTCGTAGATATCTCCCTTTCCATACTTTGCTTCATATGCTTTTACAAGATTCTGTCTTCTTGTAACTGAAAGTGATTCTGGAAAGCAGTCTCTTGAAACTGCAACAATACCGATTTTCATAACTGGTGTATTATTCATAACTTATCTCCTTTAACCTATACTGTTATATTCTCTCCCCTTAAGCCGTTAAATGCTCCATCTATATGAGCATCTTCATGGGCTATCAGCCATTTATTAGATGCCGCAAGAAGCTTGTCTTCTGCCGTTGCATGAGTATTAACTACATCAAGATTAGTCCCCTTTGGAAGTACAACTACACACTTAAAGCCCTGTCCGTCCACACCGCATGGTGCATAATGAAGAGTTGTTGCATACACCTCAATAGCTGTTCCCTCAGGCACAAAGAATCCTTCAACCTTAGATGTATCATATGTAAAATCGTCTTCCACATCTTCTCTGCTGCCAAGCAGCAGAATCATATCTGTTGCCGCAATATTAACTTCTGAACTTCTGTGATATTCCAGTGCATTAAGTTTCTGGTTATGTCCATTACAATACCCTGTCTGTACAGGAGTTCCACCATATACGCTCTCTTCCATTATCTTATGAATCTTTGTATTTTCAAGTTTTTCATCGCCTGCAACATATACAACATCTTCAGGCATATCATACGAATCCATAAGTTTCACTATTTCACTGGTATCAATATCAGCAATAACTCTGCCATATTTCTTAAAGCCAGCATCCAATACACTCTGCAAAACAATACCTCCTTTTTCAACTCATGTTAAACTTTTATAAAGTATCTTTCTAAAAGTTATTCTATCACTGTTTTATTTCTAATTCAATAAAAAAATCTCCGATTATCGAAAATGTATCCTGAAAGATACACTCCCAATAACCGGAGATTAATATTAATCTGTTAAATTACCAATCTTACAATATAATCTTTGATAATGCATCAATTATAATTCCCCATGCTACACCACTCACATAAAGAATCGCCAGAATCCTGAAATTATCCTTCATATCATCATTCTCTCTGAATAATACAAGAATACCTACTCCTGAACCTGCAAGCAGTCCTGCCATAAGAGAGCCAAGTCCAAGCACACCTTCAATATAAAGCTGTGTTAATACTACTGATGATGCACAGTTAGGAATAAGACCTATAATTCCCGCTATCAACGGTCCAATAACAGGCTTATTAAGTATAAGATTCCCCAAAGTCTCTTCACCAACAAAGTGAATTAAAGTATTAAGTGCAAAAGATATAACAACAATAAATGCAAATATAGTTATTGTATGTCTTAACGCTGACTTAAATATGCTTGTCTCACAGCCACAGTGGTCATGATCACATACATGTCCAATCTTTTCTACCATATTATAACTTTTCTTGCTTCTTCTCACTATCAGATCAATTGCTACACCCATTATAAGACCTATGAAAACCTTAATGAGTATAAGCTTGACAAGCACTAATACATCTACCTGTTCTGATAAAAATACTGGTATCATCTCGTCTGAAGTAGACATAAAGATGGCAATAAGCGTTCCCATAGTAATTACTTTACCTGCATACAGGTTAGATGCCGCTGTAGAAAAACCACACTGTGGAACAGCTCCAAGTAAAGCTCCTATAACAGGCCCTGCCTTGCCAGAATCCTTGACAAACTTCTTCGTCCTGGCACTTGTCTTATGTTCAAGATACTCCATAGCAAGATAAGTCAGAAAAAGAAACGGCAACAGTTTAACACTATCAATGATAGTATCAAATACCACATCCATCATGATATACAATCGTCCTTTCTTAAAAACAGTCACATAGTTACATATTTATTATGCTTTGGCAAAAAGCTTCCTATAAGGTTCTTCTCCTGAAAACACCTTTCTTGCTTTCTCTGATCTGTTCATAATAAGCTTAGTAACAAAATAACCTATTACTCCATACAGTGATCCAAGTAACAGACTCGCAAGTACATCTGTCGGATAATGAACTGTAAGATATAATCTTGAAACTGCAATCAGAGCTGCAAGTATAACTGCAGGAATTCCTTTCTTTCTGTCCCACAATATAATAGCTAATGCCGCTGCAAAAGAAGCTGATGTATGTCCTGATGGAAAAGACCAGTCCTTAATACCATTAAAGATTCCATAAAGATTCTCAAATGTCGGATCTGCATTGAATGGTCTTATTCTTGCTGACATATTCTTCATAATTCCGTTACACATAATAAGTGACAGAATAAGTCCAATTGCCATACTAAGTCCTAACTTTCTGTCTTTCTTAAATACCGGTATAAATAAGAACGCCGCACATAATAAAATCCAGAATATTCCAGCATTTCCAAGACAGGTTATAGCATACATAACCGGATCTGTTACAGGATTATGTAATGATTCAAACCAGTGTAAAATCTGAAGTTCCATAATAGTCTCCTTATCATATCATTCTAGTACGCTCCTTTTCAGGCACACCAGAATATTCTATGATATAAGAAATCATTTGTCAATTAAAGGAATACGTTTTTTCATAGTAACATTTTCCTGTTCTTCCACCAAATGGATATTCATATTCTTCTGTCACTCCAATCTGAAACAAGCCTTTATCCATATCAGCATATATAAGCGCAACCTGAATTCTGCCATCAGACGCTATTCTTTTGCAAAGAACCCTGCAGAATTCGTTCATCAACTGTGTTAATATTTCCTGCTTTCTCTTATCTGTATACACAGTATAATTAACATCTGCATACACATCTCCCATCCGGTCAAATGCATAATCCATTGCTGAATCAAGGCTCTGATTAACTTCTTCTCTTCTTATGTTATTTCCTGTTATAACAGCATGTGTAATTATGATGATAGCAAAAACCACTATAAATCCGCTACATGTAACAACTCCTCTCAAACACGGCCTCCATTCCATATAATAAATATCTGTGATTATTCTGTTACACAGTATCTTGCCAGTCCTTTATATTGATGCCATGATGAATATGCAAACATAGCCGCTTTCAGCTTATAAGAAAATGTGTACTCAATATACTCATAATCTCCAGTTTTCATCCTGTCTCCAAAATCAAGCAAAGCACCGTTAGATTCCACAGAAGTTTTTAACAAAGCCAGCTTAGAAGCTCTTTGTTCTTCAGTAAGCTTCTCCGCTAATCCATCCCCACAGCATGCTTCTATATAATTCTCAATGTACTGGCTTACTTCACCTGCATCAGACACATCCCTGTTAATCCTTATAAAATCTATGCTGAACATACATATAAAAGCAAACAATATAAGATAAACTGACGCTTCAATAATTCCTTTCATAATCCCCCTATCCAAGACAAGCTTTTATAATTTCCAGCAATATATCTTTATATATGCCAAATGCGTAACCAAGCATCATTGTAGTAAATATTACCATCAAACCCCCGACACACACATCTGCATACTGTTCAATAATTTCTTTCATACTTTCATTACCCCCATAAGGACAGTCATGAATATCAATATCATTGCATATACAATTATTACAGCCATAACAATACCAGCATATTCTTCAATAATATTTTCCATACATCTCCTCCTGTTCCTGACTATTATTGCCGTATCCTAAAGATACATGGTAACAACCAGCATCATATCCACAGCCATCTTTAATGCAACAAAAAATGTCGGAACATATTCTGAAAATCTCATCATGCTTGTACTATCCATATATCTGGTAAGCTCTGCTTTGTCTGACAATTCGTAATTTCTTCTTACAATTGCATTAATTGTTGCACTCATGCTATCCTGTTCAAGCTCTCCAATTGAATAAAGCATCCTCACCGCAGCCTGAATATCTATCACACCAAATTCCCCCAAAAAGCCATAATACGGCATTACATCTGACGGATTATTCTCAATGTCACAAATAAACTTCTCCAATGGTTCTTTCATTATAACCGGACAGCAGTCATAAGTATCCTCTACAGCAGACAATAAAGGCTTGTTCTCAAGATTAACAGACAGTTCTCTTAACCATTCTGTAAATCCAAGATATAAATCATTTTTTACTCTTCTTTGGGCACCTTTTTTCTGTAAAAAAGGCGTGCTCACAAGAACAATAATTATTGCCAGCATACATACTGCAGGCAGTTTCATATCAAATATAAACAACATTGCCATAGCAATTATTAATATCAGCCAGACTGGCAGAAGTTTAATTGTCAGCCTCCACACATCTGACTTAAACACAATATTATAATCATACATTATCTGTTTATCTGTTCTGCTTTTACCAAGCCAGTCAAACCTGTAATGCTTCCTTGTGTATGTAAAAAACGACATGCATAACATTACAAAAACCACTGCTGCACTCTGATATGCAACAGAATCAGTAATACTAACCGTTTTATCTGAAAACATATTAAGCATATTACACATTATTGTTGTCAGCATCGCAAGTACCATGCTTATTATTATACCAACAGATATGTCTCTCTTTATCTTACGGATTTCCTCCTGATATCTGTACACATTATTAACCCATCTGTCAAAATCTTCAAGAAGTACATCCATAGCGCCTGCATATCTTCCGCCCTTTTCTTCAACACTTATAATAAACTTATGCAGCGTTCTTATTCTTGCGCAATCATATTCTTCTTCAATTATCTTAAGGGCATCATTATATACTCTGTCTCCCATTCCATATTGAAGTTCTTCTAACGCCTTTCCTATGCATTCCTTCAGATTACCACTGCTTATTTCATAGACATCCCTTAATGCCATATTAATCTTAGGTGTTCTGGTAAATGAATATGAAATCTGATGAAGATATATATCAACATCAGAAAATCTTGCAGCGTCATATCGTTCCTTAAAATACCCTCTTACAAGTCCTGGTATCAAAAGTAATGCCATAACCATGACAAGCAATGACAATATGTAATTAATCCGGTACAACATACACGCTCCAAATACTGCACTACCTGCCATTATTGTTGTGATAATAAATCTTTTTACTGACATTACACCATTAACATCAGCTATGTCTTTCATAACCTGATTAACTGATAAATATTTTAATAATCTTTTCAATCATGCCTCCATACATACGGATTGTCTATTCCAAATCTTATGAATTTTTCTTTAATGTCTTCTGGAATATCAACATCCTTAAACTCCCCATCTTCAAATACAACAGTGCAGCTGTTATTACCATGATTTCTACTAAGAAAACCAACCTGCCTTATTTTTCTTTTTTCAAATCTGTCACAATCCACCAGTACAACAAGATCTATGTATTTATATATACTGTTAATAAATCTTTCTGAGGATTCTCCCTTTCCAAGCATTGAATACATTCTGTCTGGCATATCCCTTATATCATCCAGATGCATTGTTGTCATACAATATGCACCTGTAGACAGGCTGTTAAGCAGCTCCATAACCTCCGGTCCTCTTGATTCTGATAACAAAACCCAGTCTATATTATGTCTCAGTCCCGCTTTAATAATATCCTGATAAGATATTTTAGAATCGACAAAAAACTCAACACATTTGCTGTGCGGATTAATCTGCCGGTAATGAATTTCCTGATTATCTTCATATACTCCAACCTTCTCTTCTGCCGGAATATATGTTGCAAGATACTTGAGAAGTTCTGTCTTTCCTGCATGTGGCTGCCCACCTATAACTGTTGACAGATGTGCAGTTACGCAATTCTCAAGTAATGTGATAATGCTCTCTGGTGCATAGTCAGATTGAATTAAATCAACATGTCCGAAACGAAGCTTTCCTGGAATCTTTCTTATAGCCATACTTTTCTTTCCACATCTTGATTCATGCCATATTGATATTCTTAAAATTTCGGTATTGGCCTCCAATATCGGGTGTACCCTGTTAAAAGGCACACCCATTATATTAGCAAGTCTTATTGACAGATTGTCCATATATCTGTCACTTAATTCTTTCATAGCAATATAACAGCCTCTTCCCAACTGGGTTATCCATAGATTATATCCATCCCACTCAATATCAGTAACAGATTCATCCGATATTTCCTCTTTAATCTCAGAAAAAAGATCATCCTTATTGTTTTCTATCAGTTGCTGAAGCTGTTCTTTCTCCATACATTCTCCTATCCTGTTTTACTGTGATTTACTTGCATCTATAGCATCATATATATGTTCCTTATATGATATATCACTGACAGCACCTTTAGTTCTGTCAGTTACAATAGTTACAACCGCAGCTGTAAGCAATACCGCTGCAAGCACTCCCGCAAGTGCTATCACCACTTTCCCATAATGTTCAATAATGTAATTTAAAGTAATGTAATAAATAAACTGCAAAAAAGATAGGGATACAGCCATATATTATCTGTATCCCTATCTTTTCATAATATTATTAATTTACACTTGCTCTTTTTAAAAGAGCGTCCTGAAGAATCCGTGAAAAGTTAATATTATTCTTTTCACCATATGTGTTTAACCAAGCAGGAATAGTTATATTTTTCCGTACTGTTTTATTACCATACTTTTCAGCATAAGCATCAATATCTAATACAAGCATACTTATAAAGCTTTCTGGTTCTTCAAGTTTTATATCATCCTTCCCCAATGATGGAGATGGAATATTATTTCCTTCTTCAAGTTCACCTAGTACCCAACCACTCGCTGCATCTATTCCCATTTCAATAGCGTCTGCTAAATCCTTACCTTCAGTAACGCATCCAGGGAGATCAGGCACTTCTACTGTGTAGCCACATTTTTCTATACAAGGTGTAAAAATTGCCGGATATACTAATTTCATTTTTAACGACCTTCTTTCCTTTCCTTCCATTCTTCGTTTCCTGTTTTTCTTTTACTTTTCTTCGGTTTTTTCTTTTTCGTCCTCCGTTTTCCTTTCATTGTTTTTATTTTTATATTATACCTTTCACCAACATAAGCTATGCAGGACTATTTAAGTCCTGCTTGCTTAAGTATTGAATTGGCTGTTCGTATGTCTACATCTCCGCCACTTCCATGGTTAGGTATTGTTACTTTCCCTTTTTTCGTTGGATGCTTATATTGCATATGTGATCCAACTTGCTTTATAAAATACCAACCGTCATTCCTTATAAGCTTATCAAGCTCTCTGACAGTCATTGGCTTTCCTCCTTTCTTGGTATCTTTAATTTTATTATACGCATTATGCGTATTTTGTCAATAGTTTTATGTGTATTATGCGCATTTTATTTTTCTTATAATATGATATTAATTATACATAAATTTTATGAGTAAAATTTAATCTGGCAGTTTAAGCTCCATGCCTGCGTAAAGAGGTGTATCTATACTCATTCCATTATATTCTTCTAACTCCTGTGCCCTGCCTTCATCTCCGAGATAGTCTCTTGCAATCTGGCAGAAACTTCCTCCTGGTTCTACAACTGCCACTCTTTCTTCTGCATCCTGCGGTGTTTCCTCTGCCAGCTCTTCCTCACTTTCCACTGGTGTATCATCTTTAGGATAATACTTAGCTTCCATGGCGGCCTGATAGTCTGCATAATTGTATCCTTCAGCTTCAAGCTTCTGTCTTCTCTCTGGATCATTGCCATATTCTCCGCGATAAATTGCGTCAATTACAGATTCATCAAGTTCCTGTGATGGCTGCTCAATGTTTTTCTCATCTTCTGAATCATTAACCACACTCCAAACATAATCATTGAACACTCTAAGTCCAAAATCATTGATAAGCGCAAGTGTTGTTTCATAGTAATCTGGAGCTGTAGCATAATTATAGCCAACCCAGTTACCGTCTGCATCTCTATCCGTATTATTGACAGCATTTGTGAGACCATATAACTCACCTTCAACCGTATTAGCAGATGTAGCATCATTATAATTATCCCACTGCATTAAATCCAAATATCCATATATAGCTCCCATTGTATTAGGATATTTTGCAAATCCAGCTTTAATATTAACATATGTACCGTTAATAAACTCTGTTGTATCACATGTGATGTCTGTTCCCTTGATTCCAAAGAGCGTGCTTGCATCTAAGTTCCAGCCAGATTCTTTAGCGGCCTGTGCTAAAATAACAGCCGGACTAATCGTCTTCTTTCCTTCTCTTCTATACTTAACCCATGCATTGCACACCACAGGCGCAAGTGTATTGATGAAATTGTTTACATGTTCATATCTTGTATTAATTGTTGGAAATGTTCTCATATTATTTATCCTCCTGATCATTGTTATCGATCGCTGTTTTCTGCTCCACCTGACTCTTTAAATTCTTAACAATAGGCTGCAAGAATGGTGGAAGTGTTACGCCAATATCATTTATGTTTTCTAAGATACTTATAATTTCGTTGCAGATCAGCCATATTGCCACAACACAAGCCACTAAAAATGTAAATGGCAATGTTATTCCAATAACACCTGCAGAATAAGAAAGGAGCTGGTCTACTATCACACCAACTCCCACCAAAAGCCACATACATATTTTCTTTGCAATCCCTCTTATTCCTTTATAACTATCTATCTGCTGCTTTCTAAATTTAGAAGCCGCAACACCTGTGAAATAATCTATTAGATTACATGTTACCAATAATAATACTGGAATTGCCAAAATTCCCAGGGCACTTAATATAATGCTCCACACCGCTGTTACAATTACTTTTAATTTTTCCATAAGTCAATATCCTTTCTGTTGCACTGGTGCAACTTTAAATTTTATTGCATTATAAAAGCACCCAGCTTATTGCCGAGTGCTCTCATAATTGCTTCATTTCATTTATTCCTGTCCTCCTGCTAATGCTTTGTACACTTCTGCTTCAAATGTTGCAATGTCCGCATCACATGCTTTCTTATTTGCTATGTACCCTTTAACATTAACAACTGTCTTATTGATTGTCGGCTGTCCCTGCTGTGGTATGTTTGCATACATATTAACAATTGCTGTCTCATTGTTATCTATCTGTACTGTTACAGATGCGTTTAATGTTACATTTTTCTGTATTGTCATTTTTACCTTCTTTCTACCGCTGTGCGGATTTATATACCTAATTTTTGCTTAATCCACTCCGACAGTTCAACCCATGCACCGCCAGAACTTATATAATAATATCCATACACATAACAATCTCCCTGATTTAACATTAAAGTTTCTCCTCTTAAACCAGATATAGTATTTCCGTTTTTATCCAAAACTGCGAAGCCATCTGCATCCATAAATGATTCATATTCATCTGATGTATAATTTATTTGGTAAGGAGACATTTCAGCGTGCCTACTGCCGTAATTTAGCTTAATTACAGATGTACTCAATGTACTTGTGTTAATGTCTATATCTCCTCCGGTAATATGAGCTGATTTTGCATACAAGCTACCATCATGTCCTACCTTAAACACAGAATTTTCTGGTGTATCAGAACCAGCCCAAAACGCCCAAGCATATCCGCTTTTACTACTTATTCCAACTTGTTCACCCACTAAAGTATAATCATTAATTGTGTATCCGCCTATTGTGCTACCTTTAGCATTTAATTTTTTACATGTGATTGTTCCATCTGCTGTAATAGTCGTATTGGTAGATGCAAGCGTAAATCTATCACCGGAAATATTTAAGCCTCCTCTAGCTGTAATATTTATGGTGTCTGCAATCGCCTCAATGCAGCTCTTTAGCGCTCCAGTATCCGTTTTGGTTATATACGCGCTTAAGCTTGCTGTTGTAGCATAAGCATTGAACTTTGCATTTACATCCTCTGGAGCTGGCGAATAATCTGTAGCTTTAGTGCCCTTTTCTATTTTTAGCTTGTCTGTATCTACATGTGCAAAGCTAAAACGCATATATGCAGCATTAGAAGGAACTGGCAGAGAACCTCTCACTCCAGTAGATTTATCTGCTACTCCACTGATAAACTTTTTATTGCTGTCAAAAAAACATGTGGCTGGTGCATTCCCCAGATTGGTCCATCCACTCGCTACATAGTTTGTCCACTTAGACACATCTATGTAGTCCGTCAAATTCCAATAGTTACCGCCATCCATTATTGCTCCTGTGCTGGTTATATATTTATTTTTTGTCACAGTTCCTTTAACAAATCTGTTTACACCTCCAATTTGAAGACTATTAATATCACTTTTTGTTGCATAATTAGCAGAGACTGTCGTTATTACGCTGCTTGCCGACTGGTTGATTGCGCTGTTCATAGCCGTTGTCGTGGCATAATCATTTAAGCTTGTTTTAGTGGCATATGTATCACTTACCGTTGTTTTAAATCCTCCAAGGTCTGCCTGCAGAGCCGTAATATTACTCTGTAAAGAAGTAACAGTACTTCCATCTGCTTTTTTACTTATTGCTGTCGTGTTACTGTTTACCGTTGCAGTCAAGGATGATAAAGCCTGATTCAAGTCTGTATATTTATTACTGATTGTTGTAACCTTACCCTCCACGGAAGCTATAGAGCTATCTACATCTTCCGGTGCCGGCGACCAATCCGTCGCTTTGTTCCCTTTTTCAATTTTTACATTTCGAAACTGATACCATGTATTAGGAGTTGAAATCATTCCCGTTAAATACAATAATTGTTCTGTCATAGTTGTTGGAAATTTTGTCAATGTCTTTACTTCCGCCACTATTTTAGACCAGTTATTAGCTTTACTTGATTTATTTTTATATGCTATTGTCGCAAGTAACCCATTTGTCCCATCTGTTTTCATTAAATTAACATTCCAACTAGGTACATCACTACTGCCTTTTACATCAAAGGATATTATATATGTTGTATCTGTTTCTAGTTTTGCTAGAGCTATACTTGTATAACGAATAACTGACCGCCCAGATTGTGCAACATTGTTTCTAGTAAGTTTACAAGTTTTCACTCCTGATTCCGTTACTTCTGTAGCTGTATAGCCACCTGTTTGCATAGTCCAACTCCAACCAAAAGTTCCCTGATTTGTATTCTGTGCAAGGTTTCTTCCGCCAATTTCCAATGATGTTACAGCCGTAGTTATATCCTGCTGCCACACCTTAGAGCTTATCTGCCCCTGAACCGTAGATAGCTGCGTCCCTTGAGAAGATACTGTATCAGTGACTGTCTTAAGTGATGAATAAAGATTGTTCAGGTCTGTAGCAAGCTGTGGAGTTGAATAGGTTGCGCTACCGTCTGTCCACAATATATAATTTCTTATCCAGTAATATCTTCCAGAAATCCACGCGGGTCTTGTGTTGCCCCAAGAGCCACCACTCTGTGTTGTGTTAGATGTAGACAGATAATACTGTGGTGTTATCTGCTTTACTCCATTTCCTGTTTCACCTTTATCTCCGGTTGCTCCTTTGTCACCTTTAAATTCTCCAGAGTTTGCTCTGTTTACAACGCTCTGTGCTTTTGCGTCGGCAGAATTTGCAGTAGAAAGAGCATTGTCAGCACTTTCCGCTGCCTTGTTTGCTGCTTCAACTGCTGTATTCGTCTTAGTGGTTATCGTCTTAAAAGAAACATCAAGCGTCTGGTTGTCAGCGTCTACATATATCTTGCTACTTTTAAGCGTATGGCTTCCATCTTTGTTTATCACCTCAAACAAGCTTCCTATATCCAGTTTTTCAGCGGATATATCAGCGTCCTGAGATACCATATCATTTCGGATAATCTCTCTTTGGATGCCTTTTGCTGTAAGCCCTAACGCGTCAAACATCAGGTTACCTTTCTTATCCCACACATACATGTTGTAGTCTCCCGATGCATCTTTTCCAATCTGCACGCGAAGTCTGCTGCTGTCACTAATCTGGAGGGTGTTGTCGGTCCACTGTGACTTACCATCTTTGCTATGCACTTTTACATCTGTGGTATCAATGTCCAGGGCCTTTATTTTCTTTGCATCTAAGGAATCTATCATAGAATCTTTAATCTGTGCTATACCTATCATGCTAATAACACTATTGGCAAAATCTGTAGTAATGGTTTCGCCTGTGGCAGAGCCAAACATCAGCGTATTTACTTTTTCTACTCCAACAGTAAGGTCATTAACCTTTCCTGTTATTGCAGTAAAATCATTCGTCTTGAATTTTTCAAATTCTCCGGAAAGGCTTTTTAAATTTTCTATTGTTGCATATGTAATCCTTGCCGTTTCTGCATCAAGTTTATTGGTTTCAAGTTCTCCGATTTTACCTGATGCACTCTGTAACTCACCTGTAACAGTTAATACTTCTGTTTTAATGCTCTTAAAGCTTTCCGTTTTAGATACTACATCATCAACATTTGTTAGTTTATTGGCATCCATATCATCTATAGAGCTGCCATCTACTGTTCCATTGTCAGTTGTAATATTATTTACTGTGTCTGCTGCATCGTTAAGTTTCTGCTGCATCTCAGTAAATGTAAGCTTCAGGTTAGCAATTTCGCATGTATCTTTACTCGGATCATCCGGATATCTAGATATCTTTTTTATTCGCTGCTTAATCTTCGTCTTAGAAAAGCTGTCTATTAATACAACTTCATCTCCAATATTGTAATTCTTATATTTCTTGCTGTTCTGAGACAAATCAAGTATTGAACAGCTATATGCAATATATGGCTGTGCCATATCTGCCAGCTTCTCGGCAGCGTCTTCTTTCAGACTTTGCGGATCCGTATATCTTTCATCCTTCCATATATATGTCTTATTTTTAGAACTATATATATGATTTTCCAATACGGTACTGCCATTATTTACACTTTCAATTGTCAGTCCATCTTTTCCTATTGGATAAATCCTTGTATAAAAATCATTTGTATTTGCCTGACTCTCTAAAGATATCAAGTTGATCTGGTCTGTAAAATATGCTCCCTTATACGAACCAATTTTTTCCTTTAATCTGATAACCTTATTTATACTGTCAATTTGCATTTCCAGCATATAAGTATCAACTATCTTTTTTAATATTTCCCATGATGAGGCATTTGTCATTCTTATGGTACGCTTCTTTTTTACATCACATTCGCATGTCCACCCAGTACCAGCAAGAGCTAACTGAGCTGCCTCCAGTGCTGTTTTTTCAGTTGTATCAAAAGATATAAAAGGAGTCCCTTCCAGCTCGTCAATGTTAAGTTTTGCTGTTACTGTATATGTACCATCATTAGCCAGTCCGTTTTTCTGCTTTATTACATATTCATTGGTTCTGGTCCTGATTATATCCTCCAGCGCCACAGAACATTTCATAGAAACATTACATGTTAATGTCTTATCTCCATAGTCAAGCACCTCTTCAATACACAGATCCGAATATTCAATTAGCGGCTTTTTCTTGCCATTTTTATCAATGTATTTCAGCATAGCCGCTCCTCCTCTTATTTAATCATGAACAATAATGCCGACATATCCTGTGCAGTAAGAATATCATACTTAGGATCTGTTTCTGTAAGCTCAATAACATTCATCGTTACTGTTCTTATGCCAAAATCTTCATCAAGCTCATAAAGTTCTTCTACCTTAGAAATTGCCTCTTTCTTTATTGCATCTGTTTCAAATGTATATTCTTCAGTGCCGTTCTTCTCATTTTTAAACATAATCGGTACACCGCCATCATCTTTCAGACAAGTCTCTTTGAATATCTTTTCACGGTGTTCCTCAACTTCTTTATACTTTTCAAACAGCATCTTCTCATTGCTCGCTATAGAATAGCTTAATGCCACCGGAAGCTTCTTATCATAGACCTTCCGTAATCCAATTATCACACCTTTTATTTCACCTAACTTAAGTTTCATATTGCCTCCTTAAATATATCTTGGATAATAGCTTAATTTTGCACTGCATGTGCTCCCCAGCTTAATCGTAATGTCTCCAGGACTTGCCCTTGGAAAGCTCCATAAATCAACCTTATCAAATATATCTTCGCCGTTTTCAGTTACTTGGCATGATTCTCCATCAATCAGAATACTTGTATTTCTTCCAACATTGGAAATTGTAATAATATCTTCAGTTAAACCTTCTACTGTGAGACTTCCTAGCGCAATATCTGATGTTAAAGAAAGCACAGCAGGAGTTTCTGCTGTGCCTTTAATAGTTGTTGTGTATTCTGTTCCTGTGAAGCTCTCATTAACCGGCTTTCCAAGTTTTGCATGCCCTGTTAATGTCAATTCATAATGATATAACCATCTTTTCTTTAATTCTCTCTGCTCCTTGGCCATATCAAACTTATATAAGAATTCCATGTCATCCAGCTGAACAATTCCTGATTCAAAGTCTGCCATCAGAGAACTCATTAGCTTTTCACAATCTTCTTTACTTTCAGATTTAACAAGCATTTCAATGTATATCTCAAATTCTGTATACTTTGTCTTCTTATATTTAGCTGGGTCTATTGCACCATCAAGCCAATTATTATATACATTCACCGTCCGGGGGTTTACCGTCTGGCTAAGCCATACAACATTAAGACCATATTTAGTCCTTAAATCTGTACCATTAACTATCATCGTGCTCCTTTCAGTCTAAGTGCCGCCTGATTCATGAAATAATCAATATCAGACTTATCATTAAACTTATAATTTCCATTAAATACATTTGTGGTGTTGCTTGTTATGCTAGATGTACCTGCTATAGCTGGTGTAAATTTCATTTCCCCCGCCATACTCTGTACAGCATTAGTTATTTTACCCTTCTGTTGCTCTATCTGCTCTGCCATTCTTCCTATAAAATCAGGCATCCAAGTTTCATAATCGCGCAAAGGACCTTCATCTGGTCTTGAAAAGTGAAGAAAGCTCTTAATTTTATTGCCTATACCTATAACAGCATTTTCAACATTACTTAATTTTGATTTTATTCCTGCTACAAATCCATCAATCATATCTTTGCCCCACTCTGTCATTTTGTGTGGTAAATCACGAATATAATCTATTGCAACTTCAATCCCATCTGTAATATGTGTTCCTATGCTTACAGCTCTTTCTTTTATGTCAGACGCAAATCCTGTAAATGCATCCACTACTTTTTCTACAAAACCATTTACAAAATTTCTGAATCCTTCACAGTTATCATATAATAGTTTAAAAGCTCCGGCGAACGGATTCACTAAAAGGAGCAAAAGACCTTGCCAGTTATCTTTAAACCAAGATATTACAGCGTCAAAAGCATTTGGAATAGTTTCAGTAAAAAATGTGCTTATCTTATCCCACACTTCTTTTGCAAAATCTACTATTGTTCCTACGACAGCATTAACACCATCTCTAAACCACTCGCATTTATTATACAAAAGTACAATTGCAACTATCAGAGCTGTAATTCCTGTAATTATTAATATTATAGGATTTGCCGCCAGTACCGCATTCAGTGAACTTATTATAGGCATCAATACTTGTATTACCTTTATAATACTTGACACGCCACTTGATATCTTACCTATAAAAATCAATAGTGGACCTATAGCGGCTACTACTGCTGCTATTACCAGCATAATATTCTTTTGTTCGTCAGATAAGTTCCTAAACCATTGTGAAAAATCCTTGACTGCTGCCACTGCAGTATTTATCTTGGGTGTTAGTGTTTCTAACAATGTTGAGCCTAAGTCTGCTCCTGCTAGTTTTAAGTTATTCGTTGTAATCGTAGCTTCATCCCACGGGTCTTGCGTTGCTTCAAATGTATCAGAGACTACATTGCCATAGCTCTGAAGTGAAGCAGCTAAATCATTTATGTCTAGTCTGCCATCTCTTATTGCCTTTGACATTTCCGCTGCGCCTTTGCTTCCAAACGTTGATGACGCTATATTCAATGCCTCCGTGTCGCTTTTTGCATCTTTTATTGATGTTATAACCTCAGATAATGCAGTGTTTAAAGGTTCGCCACTATCTGTTAGATTAGTAACTGCTTTCTTTAAGGAAGTGACCCCAGTAGCTGTATCTACACCGCTAGCCTCCATCTGAGCTAACAACATGGTTGATTGAGTTAAGTCAAAGCCAAGTTCCTGCAGTGACGCACCATTTGTCTGTAAGCTGTTAAATAATGTTTCCATTGATATGCCAGTGTCTTGACCAACCTTCGTGAACAGTCCTAATACATCCGATGTTCTTGACGCATCTATTTGAAATTTATTCATTATTGCATCTGTGCTATCAATTGAAGAATTAAGATCTGTTTCATTTATCTGTGCAAATTGCAGAAATTGTTCTGACAGGCTCTGCAATTTATCGCCTGTAAGCTGAAACCTCGTGTTTACTTCTCCCACAGCTATACCTACATCATCCATTGATACAGCCATCGAACCATATATATTATCAGCAACATTATTAAGTTCCTGTAATGCTTCCCCCGCAGCTCCTGTTTTGGTTATTATAGTGTCATAGCCATCGTCTAATGAAATTGCCGCCCCCACTCCGGCTGCAGCTACCCCAGTGATTACTGCTGTTAACTTTGACATATTTTTTCCAGTCGAACCCGCTTTTTCGCTTATGCCATCAAATGTCTGACCCGCCTTTACTAAAGCGACATTACTTTGAGAAGCCTGTTTTTCTAAATCCTTCAGACTTGATTCGCAACTTATAATTTCTCTTTTAAGCGCATCATAAGCCTCCTTTGTTGTGCTTACCTTTCCGCTGTCTATTTTATCCTGTGTTTCCTTTAACGTCTTAAGTTTATCCTTAGTCTCTGTAACAGCCTCTTTAAGAAGTTTTTGCTTCTGTGTAAGAAGTTCTGTATTACTTGGATCTAATTTTAATAATCTCTCAACATCTTTTAATTGAGATTGGGTGCTTTTTATCTGCGAATTAACCGAACCAAGTGCTTTATTAAGACCTGATGTATCGCCGCCAATCTCTATTGTTATTCCTCTTATTTTTGTTCCAGCCATACTTATCTCCTATAAAGCGTCTATATCCTCCTGTGTTGCTTTTCTTGCATACTCACAATCATCGTTTTTATATTCAATAAACATATCATTCACCAATCCTATGCTTAACAGCTCTAAATCTGATATTGATATCCCTAACTGAACAACCCTAAGCAAATACAAAGGAGTATTAAGTTCTCTGTCAATCTCGCCTACACTTTTTTTGGTTCTGATTCCTGATGTGTTTCAATTTTCCACATGTCTAATATCTGAGGTAAAATCTCATAAATATCAAACATTTCAAATTGATCCAGCCACTCCTCTATATTATCTGGCTGTGACGGGTCTCCATGTTTAGCCATAACATATGCGATGTTCTCAAACATTTCCAAAGATGAAAGAGGCAGAGCGCTTGACTTAACATAAGCCCTGCCCTCTGCTTCCGCCTTTTTCTTTTCTTTCTCTTCCAGTCTGTTTGATTTATCCAATTCATCTGCCAGCTTTGACATGTCTTTAAACAAATCCCTTGAAAACATCAGTCGATATATTCTTGGTACTGCTGCTGAGCTTCTAAAGTGGCATACTATACCACCAATTTCTATATTTCTTTTTGTTGCCATAATTATTCTCCTTATGCAGCTTCAACCGGTGAAACAACATTTTCAAACCATGTTTCCAGTGAAGTAGTGGTTTCCTCTGTTGACTTGGCTCTTACCAGTCGTTTCTTCTTTCCACCAACAGTAAAATCATCACCGGCAACAGATATTGTGAGCTTATCCGTCTGCGGTGTTTTCTTATCCTCATTGGTCTGTGCATCAACATTCGGTCTTGTTGCTGTACAGCCATAAAACCAGAACATTGTTTCTTTTACATCTCCATCAATCTGACAGCCGAGCGCAAATTCTACTGTCGGTGCATCTGCATCTTCAAACATAACTTTATTGTTATCTGTGTACTCTTTAAATATCTGTGTTCTGAATTCATCCGTAACAAGAGCAATCTCAAGATCTCCTTCATAGCCATTATTAGTCGAACTGACAGAATATTTGATACCATCCGCATAAAACGGTTCAAGTCCTCCCTGTGGACTAAGTGACATATTTACCGCTCCGGGTAACTCAAATGGTGTGTCATATGTCCCAGATGCCTTTTTTACTGCAATATGTACGTTTTTAAGATTGTACTTAACCTTATTCTTTCCCATGTCATACCTCCATACTAAATATTTGCTCATAGCACTTTTCTGATTCAATGTATACCTCCGTCTGCTGCCATGGTATCTCGTTATCATTAAGTGCCTTTTTTACTTTGTTTTCCGTTTCTATATCTTTGCTCTTCGTATACAACTCAATATTAACTGCATGAATTTCATGCCATACCTTGCCATCTGCAAAAAAATTATCTGTATCTGCATCAACTATACATATAAAGGGAAGCCCTGGCGACTTCCCTTCTTCAAATGCTCTGTATGTTGTTGGAATACTTGTTGTGCTTAATATTTTTATCAAATCTCCAAGCTTCATTTTCCTAATCTCACCTTCACTCTGTTAAACAAGCTTTCGCTTGCTTTTTCTTCCGCCGGAGCAATATGTGGATATGCTTTCACTCTTCCACCGCCAACCTTCGCATGTCCATTCTCAAGAAGATGCGTTAAGCTTGCTCCTGTTCCCTTTGCATATACAACTGTCCGGATATCATCTTCACTTTCATATTGAACCTTGGATGTCCAGCTCTTCTTATATGCTCCCGTATCCTCTGGAGCAGCCTCCCTAATATCTTTAACACATTGCTTAGTTGTTGTTTTCACCTCATCTCGCAGAGCCTTATTTACTTCTCTTGAATAATTGCTTAATTCCTGTGCTACGGTTTCTGACAAACTATCTATTCCTATCTTCACATTATTCCCACCTTTTCTTCAAGATAAAGTTCAATCGTCTCATTATCAGACTTATATGTACGATATATGCTGTATGCTTTCTTGCAAAATCTGCATTCACTCTGACCGCTATAGTTTGCTGAGGCTGTCATAAATGCTAACTGTGCTTTATGCCCACTATTACCGGCATTATAGAACTCACTCCGTGTAACAGATATTTCTTCAACCCATACAGAATCAACCTTTTCTCCTGTCTTAATGCTTTGGTTCAGTTCATCATTTTCATATACAGGCGTTATAAGTTCAAGATATCCCTCCATCACTTAACTCCTTCCTGCTTAATTTTCGGTTATTAAGTGCCAGCCTTAGCATTCTCGGCATAGGTTTATCCTCTTTCCTGTTTCGGTACAGATATGATGCATACATTTCAACAAGCATACCGTCCTCAATGTTATCAAGAACGGTTATGCCTTCCCTTGCGATGGCAGCTCTGGCCAACTCAATATAATTAGTCAAAAATACTTCTCTTTCTGGTGGAAGTTCAACTGATATGCCTATATCCTGTTTCATAATTTCCAATATACTTGCGTTGTCCAAAGCTTATCACCTCTCTTAATTAGCTGTATCTGTTGGAAATGTTACCGTTGTTGTCGGTGCAGCTGATGAAATTGTAAGTACACCAAATGCCTCAGCAATTGCTGGCTTTCCATCGTATCTCGCAGTTCCCTTAAATACAGTCTGATCCTGAATGAATCTTACATGCTCTGACTGGCCTATTTCTGTACCTGCTCTCTGTGCAAGTAAATATGCTGGTAAATATCCAAATACAATATTGTCATCTGGTATAAATGAAAGTTCAATAATATCTCCATTGATGAGTGGCATTGTATTATTCATACCAGCAACAATAAGAGCGTTAGTATTCTTATCAAGGGACTGAATCTTAATCTTATCATGTGTTTTCTTATTCATCAGCCATACCAGACCATCTTCAATGTAATCGTTTTCAATTACACCTGAATTAGTGAGTATTTCTTTAAAAAGATTAAGTCCTGCAGCACCTGTTCCTGTAATTATGTGTGATTCATGTAAATCAGCCCATGGTCTTGCTGTTGCGCTATATGTTTCAGGCTGTGCAGCCTGTGCTAATCTTGTAACTATACCTAATGGCATCTTTGTTCCTGTTCCATACACAATAGCTTTATCAAGTGCTTTTCCAATTGCCTTACCTAATGCATCAATGATAGTAGAAGCAAGGTCTACATCATTATCTTCAAGTATAGAATTAGGCACTGGAATAAAGCCTCCCACCTTATAGCCATCAACTTCATCATCATAAAACTTAAGATCAAGTTCATTAAGTGTTCCAACCATTTCTGTCCATATTGCTTCCGGTATTGTGCCGATGATTCTTGTCCTTGCTTTACCACTCACTGTAGCAAGATTTACCCTTCCGACAAGCTTAGATGTTTCCTCTACCTTAGTCCTGATAAGTGGAAGCATTACCTCTGGTACTGTTAATCCAACATTGGTTAATGCTCTCTTTTCCTTGATACATGATCTGATTTCGCCAAGGAAATTCTTAACTCCATCATCGGCGAAGAACCTGTCTCTTTCCTGCATATCCATTCCATAGAATTTTCTTGTTGTCATTGTCTTTCTTTCTCCTCTCTCTTCTGGCTTTGCCGCTGGTTTTGGCTGTTCAGCCTCTGTATCTGCAAGATCTTTTTCTATAGCAGCTACATCATTTTCCAGCTTAGAAACCTCTTCATCATGTTCCTTCTTCTCTGTTTCAAACTTTTCAACTTCCTCTTCTACAGCCTGCTTTTCCTCATCAGTTTCAGCTTCACTTATAGCCTGTTCAAGCTCTGCTTCTCTAGTCTCAAAAGTGGCTGTCTTCGCTCTTGCTTCATCAAGAGCCTTCTTTGCGTCTGTGAGCTTCTTACGAAGCATTAATGCCTTTAATGCCATTATTTTCCTCCTTTAATTCGTGCAGTCATCTGTGTTTTCCACAATTCTGACCATCTCTTTTTGATATCCTCGTAATCCTTCTTACGAGCTGACACCGAAGTGTCCTCATATGCCGGGAATGTGCATACTGATACTTCATACAGCTTTACGCTCTTGATTGTCCAATGAACTGTTCCATCTTCCCGGTACTCGGTTTCCTGGTCAAGAATGTCAAATCCAAAAGAACACTGATCAACATCTCCACGCTTCACTCTTTCATACAGGTTCATTGCATCAGAATCTTTCGGATTGATTCTGATTTTTCCCCACAATCCGCGTGAATCAATTTTCAATTCAAGTGTGCCTGCTTTGTTCCTTGCTAGCACCAAATGCGTGTCGTGGTCAACCAATGCCCGGATATCATCACCAAGCGCATTGTCGAAAGCGTGAGAATCAATAGATTCTGTTGCTCCCTGCCATAATTCATAGTTGCTATTAAAAACGGCGAAGTATCCTTCAATGTAAAGGTCTTCTCCGTCTTCCCTCGTATTAAATTTACTTTCTGCAGAGCGAATCTGCATTCCTATATCTTTAATTTCCATCCGTATCTCCTTCCTGTATAAGTTTTTTCTGGTCTCCTATCTTATCCAGTGGAATATAATTTTCTAATAAGACAAGTTCATTAAGTCCCTCCATAGGAGATGCCCCAAGCTTATCTCTTACCTCATTTCCCGTAAACAGACCTCTTACATAGAGATTGCTGTATACATCACTGATTGTTTTAATATCATACGCATAAAGGCTCTGGACATTGAATTTCCAATACCAGTTAGGACTTATCAGCAATTTTCTAGTTAATTCCTGTTCAATTTCTTCTGCAATTGCCTTTATTTTCCGCGATATAAAATTGTTATATTCGTCTTTATTGTAATTTCCTACACCTAAAAGAAATGCTGGTATTCCAACAATAGATGCAACCGTCTTTTTATCAAGAACAACAGAATCGTTTAATGCTAAATCTCCTAGAGTCAATGGTCTTATCTCTTTTATATCAATCATTTCTCCAGGCAGCATCCAAGGCCTTCCCTGTTCTACCCCCGCTGTGTAATCCTCTAATAACTTTTCTCTGCCTTCTGGCGACTGGAACTCCTCTACAGAGGCATCTACTTTAACAATCAGGCTTGGTTGAAACTTATTTGACATAAATGCATTCTTTGTGTCTGATGCCTGTTTAAGATTCTGGGCTACATCTTTAAGCTCAACCGTTATCCCACGGCCTTTCCATGGATAATTTTCATCCGGGTTATATACGAAATGCAGTACATTATCAGGATCATAATATCGTCCATTTATCCCTATCTGATATCCATATCCATCCTGCAGAAATGATGTCTGACTTGGTGGGATTAATATCATATCTCCTAATATGCCATCGTCCGTTGTAGGATATACAACTGCATTCCCTTTTCCGCCAAGCAACATATTCATTACAATCCACTTTACCCATGTATGTCTCGTCATGAATCTGTTAGGGTTAATGTCAAGCTTCCTGCTTAATTCATTCTTAATCCTTATGTCGCCATTGTCTGTATTACACATCAGATAAATTGTCATTGACGCAATCAGTTCTGCTATTACTCCACATGCTGTCACTACTTCCGGATTTTTGTTTAATGGAGTATATCCATCACCACATAGCGTCGTATATGCATCTCCAGAAAGAAGGAATCCAACTGAAGCATCTCTTTTTACATTTTGTTTCTTTCTTCTTTTACTCACTTTTTACTTCCTCCAAACCAGCCTGACGCAATGCTGGATTTTTCCAGATTTTCCAAATACCTTATGCACGCAAAAACAGAGCAGTCAAATATATCTATTCGCTGCTCCGGCTGAACCTTATCATATTGAATCATGTCATCTGTTTTTTCTATTGCGCTCACATTTTCAACACAATATTCATAAGCTTCTGAGTGAAGATAGTACAATTTACCATCTTTAACAGCTTTTTCTATGTGTCTGAAACCTTCTGATTTCTTGTAAAAATACTGTGGCTGGTCAACAATCTTAAAGCCGGCTCTTTTCATTCCAATAAAATATTCCCTACAGAATTTTCTATCATGGCCTACTTCAATAATCTTGAATCCTTTCTTTCTCATGCTTATAAACCAATTAACTATATCTGCATGATTGACCGTTGCACTGTTGCACATATCCAGCCAACCATTATCTTTCCAACCAAACAGAGGAATATTATCTTCATCTGCTTTTTTATATGCTGCTGTAACAGGAAACCATGCATGAGGTATTATTATGTCTATCCCGTTATAATTACCATATAACGATGCAGCCGTAAGATCGTGCATCTTTGACAGGTCTGCGCCACCATACCATTTTATTGGTAGCTTCGCCAATTGTTCAAGTGTCCAACTATACTTAGAATCGGACCTCCTGAATTCTTCAATGTCAAAATATGCTTTAATAGCAGATGTATATACATTTAACGACTTTGCAAAGAAATCCTTTCTCTGCTGTGGATCATTCTGAGCCTGTAACGAATCATTCATTAGCTCTTCTGGACGAATGGATACCCCATAAGCAGGGTTGGCCATTTCATGTACCTTTGGATTCGTATAATCAATATCACCATTCTCATCAGGGTTAGCACAGCACATAAATATAAAATACTGTTCATCTTTAACTGTTCGATCTAAAACTTTCCTGCAATATTTCAATCTGTTTCCCAAAAATGAATTCTCATTATCTCCTGCTGTTGATATACCTATAATCAGTTTATTGGTGTATGCCTTCATAGCTTCTTTAAAAAGATTGTATTGCTTAGGCTTTTTTAAAGCATGTATTTCATCAACGATTGCAATATTGCAATTAAGAGAATCCTGTGCATCTGGATTTGCTGCTAATGCCCTTATATAAAAGCTCCCATCCGGGAGGGTGGCTTCCATACTGTGCTCATTGTTGTTATCAATAACATTTACGCTTCCCCCTTTCCTTCCTCTTACTTTCTTTTCCCCCATTGCTGTGACATTGTAATCAAGGAAATTAAAGCTTTCAAGTGACTGCATTAATGCCGCTGAAGCAATATAAACCTTTGACCCTGAACGTCTGTACCATAATGACAATGCCCATGCTAATGCAGCCGCAAAAGAAGTCTTTATGTTCTTTCGCGGTATAAATATAAGAGCCTCATGAAATCTTACAATGCCTGTACCCTTGTGATAAAAACCAACAAGGTTATATATTATAAATTTATGAAATGGCTCTAATAAAAAAGGAGTGCCTCTCAATGGTGTTCCATCGATACGCTCTCCCTGCTGATGCTTTATTGTTTTTTCAATTATCTGTATGCAGAACTCTGGCGCTTTGGGATTGACTTCATATTCTGGATTGTCCAGATCACGAAAGAATCTGTCTACTGCCTGCTTAAGTTCCAAACAAGCTACTTTCTTTCCATCTCGTATTGATTCTGCATATTCAATTACTGTACTCCAGTTCTTAGCTTTCAATTGAAGCAAGTGCTGCTGCAAGACCTGTCGGCTTCTCCTCTGGTCTTGCCCCTCCAATCTTCTTTAAGCTGGAAGGTGTCAATCCAAGTTCCTTCCAATACGACAACGCTGTCTTGTTAAGCTCATTCCATAGTACAATCTTAGGATTTGTTACCATGTTTGTCTTGCCTGCTTTATTGGTATACTCAACAATCATGTCTTCGTCATTTTTCTTATAATTTCCGTAAACTTTATCGCGCTGTTCCAGGGTATCTGCCAAGGTATTTATGACAGAGTTATAAGCAGCGTCATAAGTGCCTAATTTCTTGAGATTATCCTTGATTTTTCTTCTCCATTTTTCAGACTCCATTTTGGCATTCCCCCTCCCTGATAATTTTTTGCAGAGTTGGAAACGTCTCCCCTCCCCGGTCCCAGACGGCTTAAAATTTTTTTATTTAACCAGGGGGGCTATCCTTTGTGTCCACCCTTCTCAGGGTGCATCTTGTTATGGCAAGCATTGCACAAGCTCTCAAGGTTAGAATCTATGTAAGCAAGCTCTGGATATTCATCAACATGCTTAATATGATGAACCGTGACCGCTTCTCTCTGTCGCCCATACTTTCTACATTCAACACACATATACTTGTCCCGCCTTAATATCCTGGCTCTCTTCTGTTTCCATCTCTTACTGTTGTAATCAAATTCCATTGCAATCAAAAAGGGAATCCGTTTAAGATTCCCTTGCTCTTTCTGTAGTTTATACTATAACACATTTAAAACTGCAATTTACTGCAATCTTTTATAAATACATAATATCACATTTAAAACTGCAATTCACTGCAATCTTTTGCCTGCTGCCAGTATATTGTTGTACCGGTGCAACTTTCACAATTACGCTGCATTTAATATCTTGATAATCATATCTGCTGCCCATTCCGCTCTTTGATTATATATTTTACAATCAAAACTACTTATCACATCTCCTGCATCTCTATGTATGAACGCATGTGCCAAAATATATGCAAGCTCATAATCAATCTGTTCAAGCGTCAAATTATTTCTTAAGCCTATCTTATTACCTTTTATTCTACTCAAGGTAGACTGAAATTCACATGTCTTTACAACAAATCCGTTGTCTTCTGCAACTCTAATCAGCGTCTTGAATACTTTAATTGGATTTGCAATCTTGGTATTATAAACCACATTATCTGGTTTCTGTTCCCCTATATCTGTTTCTTTAACTCTAAAATAAAAGTCTACCAAATAGTCATACACCTGCCACGCTTTATTTGTGTTAAGGGACTTAGCATGAAGAAGTGCTCCTTTTTCTGTCCAAAGATACAACGCCTTTACATATTTAAGGGAGGATTGAAATTCACTCCTTGTTTTTAACTGTCTTAATTCGTCTCCTGTAATTTCAATATAATGTTTATTGACAATATATTTATTCTTATTATATCTAAAATTATACTGAATTATCTTTGAATCGACTTCATACATCTCTGCCAATTGTTTGGTTGTTAATACTCTCATTCCATTTACTTCTGTAATTTGTGGTAATTGCATTTTTAAAATTCCCCTTTCAAATCTTCTTGAAAGAAGTTTCCCAGAATGATATGATATATTTATCAGCGGGAAACCTCTGGTGTTAGAAGTAGTAGTTGTTGGTCGCCAAACTAAAGCAACTACTACTTTTCTTTTTGTTCCAAAAGAAGATATATCCCGCGTCTTATTGCTTCGCCTTTCGTTATATGATGCTCATCACAATATTCTTCCAATCTTTTTTCTGTTATATTGTCTAAACGAATACTAAACCTGTTTGATTTAGGATTATCAGCTTTGGGTCTACCAACTGGTGACATTGTTTCACCTCCTTTTTTGTCACGCATTTATTATATTTGTGTCACACCTAAAAGTCAACTCCTTTTTTCATGACAACAACATTGTCAATCAGCTTAGGTTTTAAGTCAACATATTTTCATCATATTTCTTCTCCAGTAAAATGTAATTTTTTACAATCGTTAATTTTGTTTAGTAACAAATTATGTTGCACCAGTGCAAATGACTATGAAAATAACCACCAATCCTTTGACTGGTGGTTATTAACTGGTCAAATAACAGCTTAGCGCTTTTTACTTATGTATTCATTCATAAGCCTTGTTATAACTTCCGCCTGACTCTCTCCGTTCTCTTTGCATTTGTCAGCAAATGCTTCAACTATATCTTTCTTAAGCTTATATGACTTAGATATATACCCTGCCTTTTTCTGATACTTGGCAGATGCTATTGTCTGCTTATTAGGTTCTCCTACTGGCATCTATTACTCCTCGCTTTCTTTACCGTGTATATAATCATCTTTGCTATTCCTATCGCTATAAAAAATATTCCTAACTTACCTAACATACATTTGCTCCTTTCCTGAAACTATGTTATATTATTAAGTGGAACAGGGCTTTCGCCCCATTCCTTGTTTTCTAAGCTAACTTAGAAGCTTATCGAGAATAAGAAGTATTATTCCGATAACCAAGTCCGTTGATGCACCGACCAGCCAAGTCTTTAATGCGTCTTCGGACTTTTCTTTTTTGTCTGACATATGTATCACCTCCTTACAAGTATATATTATCATATGGTGTACCATATGTCAAGCTTATTATTCTAAATTTCTAAGATATTTTTAGATTTCTAAGTGCTTCGCCATGTATATTATATATCTGTCGCATTGAATACGCTTCCCCTGCTTCTCTCATTTTTATTAATACTTCTGACCAATCATTGTTATCTGATGTGATATATCTATATATCAAAACCATCTGTTGCCTGCTATCTGGTAGTAGATATATAGCACTTATTATTTCATCACAAATTTTAATGTAACTTTCTTTAGCTTTCTCATATTCCTTTTCTTTATCTTCCAGTTTTACTATATAATCACTTAAATCGGAACTGTTATTTTTTCCTTTAGGCATTCCATCATTGCCCTTTGCTCCCATTATCTGTGCTGCTTTCAGTTCCTTTACTGCAAGTTCGGTTACTATCAGATTCCTTTTGGTTCTACGATATCTTTTTAACCATTTCTTTTTATCCTCATTTTCTTTAGTCACTCATGATTCACCTGCCTTTATATGTTCTGTATAGTGCCTTAATGATTCCAAGCAAGTAGTAGCTGCATAATGCATCAATTCAAACTCTCTATCAGACCAATTTATTTTCCAGTTTTTAATTCTTGTTTTTATATCCTCAGTCACCTTATCATATAAGTCTATAACAGCCATATTCTTGATAGTTTCTATATCTTCAATTTCCAAACGCACAATGATTGTGTTTGGTTCTCGCCATTTCTTTAATTCTTCTAACCAATCAGTAAGTTGTTTATAATGTTCCCATTTTGTCTGATAGAATTTTCTCTCTTCCAGCGTGCCTTCATCACACATAGCATGTTCAAACTCATAACTTTTCTGTCGGAACTCTAAAATACACTCATCGATTGTCACTTTTCCCTGCCCCCTTTACAATTGCAATCAAATACTCAGTAATACACTCAAAACACATTTTGTCAGCACACTCTCCATTGTTGTATTTGATTCTGCAGTAACTTTCACTGCCGGCCTTTGTTTTTTCAGCTTCCAGCAGTTCAATAATCTTATCAATGTCATAGGCTGTAGGCTGTTCGTCTATATCTCGACAGAAAGCCTCTGCTATTTGCCTTGCTAAATTCCTATATTCTTCAGTTTTAAGAAGTCCCTCATTGTCTTGAAAGCCTTTCATAACATACTCTTTAAAAATATCTGCATCAATCAGTCTCATGTTCCCTCCTGACAAACATCTCTCCATCGCACCAGAAGTAATCTTCCGCTGGCATGTAGTTCTCTATAACCGTCTTGTTATTACATGTATATGTTCCGTCTGCTGCCACACTCTTAGAACATTGCTCACAGCAGGTATACTCACATAGGTGTTTATGTCGTCTTCTGCTCATCCGGACACCTCTCTATCTTTACTATCTCATCAAGATCTGATTCGTTGTTAAGCTCATTTATGTATTCTACAAGGCTGTTGTCTCTGGCTATATTAAGACTGCTGCCATCTTTCTTTGTTACTGTCCACATATGTTTATTCCTCCTATATCATCCCTATTGTTCTTAGTAATTCTTTTATTAGTTCCTCTTTCGACATAAAGGCTCTCTTATATACCGTCTCTATTCTTTGTTTAGCATAATTCTCACCTTTCTTTTCAGCGATAATTTCATATGTTGCTTTTATTAATGTTGTTAAGTCCGCTTCTATCTCTCCAAAGCTTCTTCCCTCAATTTCTACAATTCCTTTGTTACACTTAATCATATTGTTTCCTCACTTTCTAATGACTCTTGATTGTTAAATTTATTGCTGATAACCTCAACTTCATGTGACCAGTAATTGTCAAAATTAACTGTATATTCTTCCTCAAAGTTATGCATTTGCCATTTTGCTTCTGTATCAGACCACTCAATAACAAATCGACCGTCCTTGCTAAGAATTTCAACAATATCATTTTCCCATATCAGCGTGTCATCCTTATCTGTCAATCCTGTACATTCGCAAATTGTAGATTCATCTACTTCGATTGCATATATGTTTGCACTCCACATTTCATCATCGAGATAATGAAATGTAAGCAGATTTTTCTCGTCTTCAATAAGCATCATACACTTATTCTCTATATACATTATCGTACCAGTAACCCATTGTTCGTCTTCTAGTAATTCTTGCCAGTTCTTCTTTTTTGCTTTAAATAAATATCTACTGTTCATCTATTCCACCTGCCTTTGCTATCTCTAACGCATTTGCCACATCTAGTTTTGATAATTTCTCAAAATAAAATTTAATCGGCCTTTTGTTAGGTATTACCAAACCAAATCTAACGGCATTTTTGTATGTAACACAATCTCGCATTAATGTATCAGGCATAGCTTCAAGCATTTGACGAAATCCTTCTAATGTTGATCTACTTTTATAATGATTACAGCTCCTACAAGCCGGAAGCATATTGTCAATAGTATCTGAACCTTGTTCGCTCCATCCGTTTAGTGGAATAACATGATCTACCTGCATGTTTTTATATTCCAAATCACAGCCGCAATAAGCACAATGACCGTTGCATTTCGCATACACTAATTCTCTTGTATGCTTAGGAATTGCCTTTCGCATCTATTTCACCTTCCCTTTATACTTTTTCTTGCTTCCATCTCTGTTATACAGTGTCTCCGGCTTATAGAACGGACAAGGCTTGTCCTCCTTGGCGCAATACAGTTCTTTAAGTCCTTTACAGTCTCTCTGCTCAAGATTAGCCATTATACAATCTCTATTGACCATCATTACTACCTCCCTCAAAAAGTTCCTTTAATATTGCATTAGCCAATTTATCCAACTTTTCATCTATTTTTCTATCAAGGTCTTTCGATACCTCTTCCTGCTCTTTGTCTGTTAAAAGTGCCAGCTCACAGGCTTTCTTAATTCTTTCTTCAGCAAATACCTTATCAATACCTGTATTAAGCATTGCTCTATATACAGTCTGTATTGCTGTTCCTAATTCTCCAACAAGTATTACCGGTGTTCCTTTTATTTCAATTCTATTTTTATCACATTTAATCATAATCATTCTCCATATTCTGTATTTATGCGGTCTATAAAGCCTTTAAGTGTTCCAATTCTTCCGCCAATGTAACCGCATTTATGCGTGCTGCTTCTATTCGCATATTATCCGGTGTTATATCAGATGTGCTGTAATCCTCGATAAACAGGGCAATCTTGCGATGTGCATCACATATTGCCTCCCAACAATCCATGTAATTTCCAAGTGCGTCTACTTCGTTCTCACATTCTGTATTTATCGCATTTGTTGGCATTTCTGGCTCTGTTTTTTCTTTCTCCGCAGAAACTTTTTCAAAATATGGCGGTTTTTCCTGCTGCTTATCCACAAATGTATCTGTTTCCTGCACATTTTCTGTGGAATCTGCCTTATTATTGCCGTTTTCCGGTAAATACTCCGGATGATTAAGCACGTTGTCCTGCCCTGGTATCTGCTCTTCTACCGGCTGGGGCTTAGGTTTCTCAATCTTGGCTTTCTGTACTTTCTTTTCTTTCCTCTGCACTGGCTTTTCCTGTTGCACCGGTGCAACTTCTGCTTTTTTCGGATATTCCTCTTTATAGATGCTTGTCCATGCCTTAGCCGGATCTTCTGTATCCACTGCCATGCTAAATATATTTATTACGGATTCCGCAAGCTCCTCTATGTTCCACTCTGTCTTTTCCATGTTTCTAACATTAGTTATTGTAATTCTGCCAGAGTCTGCCTTGATACTTAACATAAGACGGCCAACACCTAAAAGACGAACTGAATATATCATTTCTCCTGCAGGAGCAAATATATCTATCAGCTCTGCTGTCTCATATGTTGATGTATGTATCTTCATAAACAGTTCTGGATTGTCATGGAACAGCTGATGCAGTACCTGCTCAAGTTCATTAAGTTTTTTTATACATTCTTCTTTGCCCTCGATTAAAATCTCTATGTCAGATATCTTCTTTTCCTCATCGATCTCTTTCTTAATATCCTCTATTTCAGATTTAGAATAATCCGGCGATATTTCTTCTATGATTTCATCCGGCATATTAAGCATTAAAGCAAGCTTGGCATATCCAAATCCTTTATACTTATCCCCCAGGGCAGAATCATCTTCTTTACTTCCGAATCTCTCATTTATAGCAATGAATCTGGACACCTGTGTCTTATCCAATCCATATCTTGTTTTAGCGTAATCAATTACATTTGCATACGGTGTATCCTTAAGAATATCCGTATCTCTTGCTATCTTTAATAGATATCCTATTCTTATAAAGCTCTCGGCACTCTTACTAAATTCCGTATCCAATGCCTGCTGCCACTCATCAAATGTTCCTGTAGGTATTATCTCTATCATATTTGCTCCTTCTGTTAAATTGTCTGCATAAAATCCGCCTCCAGAACATCAGCAAGCAACTGTCCGGCCAACTTACCATGCCATACTTTTTTCTGTTCTTCTCTCAGCTTTTTATATTCTTCCTTACGCTTTTTATCTGCTTTTATTCCCTGCTTTATTTCTTCCGCATTCATAACCTGCTTAAAATGCTCCATAAATTCATATAAAAATGGTATTGCTGGCTCAAGGTCTGGGTTCTGATTATCTCCAGTTGTTCTTTTCTGCCTTATGTTTCCGGAAGCTTCTACTTCAAGTGTGTACCAAGGCATATCTTTCTGGTTAGTCTTCCTCAGAAAAAACGGATATGCTTCTCTCTGCTGGATCCTGTCGTAGTAAAAATCTGCATGGTCCATACAATGATTTAATGCTATCCCTTCTCGAACCATATCCTCTATACATACAGGTGCTACAACCGAATATTCGTTATTGCTGTATTCATACTTCTTTAAATCTGGCAGAATCTTATTGCACAATGGCCATTCCTTTTCTAACTTTTCCGTCTGATTCTTTATAGATGTTCCACGAGAAAATAATATTGCATTCATATGTGCCTGTTCGAGATTCTTCGGCATAGAAATCTGCGTGCTAGCAATATTCCATTTATTTTGTTCTGCAAGGCAATAATAATCCCTGTATGTAATAAATGTCTGTTTAAAGGTCTCTCCGCTTAATATCTGCTGCCGTCTTATGTAGTTGTATACTTTCATGTATTTTATTGGTTTAGGCAAAAAATTAAGCTCACTTACTTCTATTTCATTCTGCCCGAATTCAGATATCATGTCGTCTGGCCATATTGTATTTGCCAGCTTTTCATACTGCATCCACTTCAATGTTACAAGCGTTGGAGTCATATTTTTTAATCTTTTAAGGCGGGCATTATCAATTTTAAGCATCTTGGCTAATTCCGTTTCATCCTGGTTTAGTAAATTTTTATCATATCCTGTTTTGATAATTTCCTTTGCCAGTCCAAAAAGCTTTATTTTTGCCAACATTTCTATTGCCGGATTGCCTTTTTCTACATACAAATACTTTGCAGGGCTGTATGGCAGAATCGGCCACAAGTCAATTGCACTGTTTCTTAATACACTTTTCTTTAAAAGACTTAGATTTCTGGGATAAAGCTTAATCTTTCTGTTGTAATATTCATACGGGAGCTTACTTTTCTGTTTGCAGAATCTAAAGTATTTATTCTTATATTTTTCGTATTCATATGTTGTTATTTGTCCATCGCTATACATGAATGTTCTCTGATATTCTATAAATGACCAATCCGGTTTATCGTATGTTGCATTCCTGTATGCAGAATGAACTTCAAATGTTCTTACAACATATCCACCTTCAATCCTTTGTATACAGCTTGTTGATATTGCCCGTGTTCTTAAACCTTTTATCTTGCTTCTAAGCTTAAATGTAATTTTCTTATGGCAGCAAGGGCATTTACCTTCTCCGTTTCGTTTCGGTTTTATAAGTGGGACTTCCTTTTCACAGTAGGAACAATACCCTGTAGGACTGTGTATACTCTCATAAAAAATAAAGTTTTCATTCATAGCCTCATGCTTGGACCATCTCTCGAATCCTTTCAGCACAGGCGGGGTTAACGCCAGTTCCTCATCCCACGGTTCCTGTTCCTTTTCTTCAACTTTTTTAATACTATATGATTTACAACGATGCTGATATTCAATAAGCCCTTCAAGTCCGCTCCTATTGGTTCCTAGAAATTGTTTTATCTCCTTTTTACCATCATTATTCTGCCATATTGTTCTTTTTCTTATTTTCAAGTCAGGCTCATAATCAAAGAATCTTATTGTATCAATTCTTTCAAGATTAAATACGAGTGCATTTGTCCATCTTATTTCTTTACCGTCTTCGGGATTTCTTTCTCTTGTGATGTATTCACATCCTTTAGGATTGCAATATATTTCATATACAGGATACTTAAACCCTTTTGCTACATCATCCGGAAAAAATACTGCAATCATAAGAATAGAACCCCGGCTCTGACACCTAAGCATCATGTCATATTTTGTGCTGTATGTGTATTTATGCCAGCTGTATTTATAAACAATCGGCTTATCCAACTTATTATCCTGTGCAATCCTTCTCATTGTCGGTGTCGCATATATGCGTTTTAATGCTCTTAATTCTTTTCTTTGCATATTGCGCCACCCCTCAATCTATAGTACTTATCTGCTTTTATCTTTGTTCCGTCTACATATAAGGCCTGTATCGATTCTATTTCCAGACTATCTCTTTTCTCTTCAATCAGAAATATATAAGAGCCTTTAACTCCTCTGCCTCTCGGTTCATTGCCTCTTACTATAATAAAATCTCCTTTTAAATTTACGGATCCTACATCACGATTAAGATGTGTTCCTTTTTCCTCTCTGTCTGGGTGTTTCCGAATATATTCACATGCAAGCGCTGCAAGCTGTATTCTGGTTATTTCTTTAAGCAGTGTTATTTCTGTACACGATATTCTCGTGCCATTTCCATCCTGGTTAACTTCTCCTCCTGCTTCCACGATAAAAAATCTAGAGTCCAAACCGCTGTAATATCCTAATGCACACAGTGGATTTTCTGCACAATGAAAACCATTGCGGGCACATTTAGCTTCACTTTCCTTGTAAGTCTTACCTGGTTCGTACTGCATTACGCCTTTCCCCAGAGTTGCACATAAATCTGAATTAAATGCTTTTATTGCTTTCATGTGAACCTCCTATTTTAAGTAATAATCCTTACATATATTCCTTATTTCAGCTCTGTTGGGAATTCCAAGGTATACTGGACTTCTCATTTGCTCTTTACCGTTTTTTACCTTAGTAATTTCCACAATCTTACTGCTTACAAGTTCTTTCGTATCAAATGCTTTTGCGAGAATCAGGCTCATAAACACCTTCAGACTCTTATCCTTACGCCTGACTGCTGCCCTTACTGCTTCATCATTTACGCACATATCCGTTACAATGTCGTACCAATCTTCAAGAACTCCCTTAAGTTCTAAATCTGCCCTCTCAATCTTTAATTTTCCAAGTGCAGCCATAAGCGGATTGCACAGCTCTGCCATATCTCCTGTTATATAGTCTTCTGCATCATCCGGATCCAGTCCGTTCTCTTTTGCTATATCCCTTACAGCCTGCATGTCCCCCTGTTCAAGCTGTGCCGCAGCTGCCTTATTTATTTCTTCTGCAGAATCAAATTCTCCAAATACCTCAAACATCTTATTTCCTCCTACAAATAATTTTTCATAAAAACCTGCATCCATTCACTGTGGCTGAATACCTGTTCAAATCTTGCCTGACCTGCTATTATAAGCTTCAGGTCCGTTTCCCTGCATTTATGTACTGCATCCTTGCCGGTTCTATGATGTTCCGGACAAAGCCACACCTTTAAGCCGTAATGCTCTGATATCTTCCTGTTTGCCGTTCCGTGCATGATATGGTGACACTCAAGCCCATTAGACGGAAGCCGTCTGAAAATGTTATTCTGCGTCATTATCTGCCGGCATATATAACATTCCTTTATGTCCTGCATTATGCTTTCCATATGTCTCCTTTCCCCGCCCCGCGCACAGGGCGGAACTGCTGCCAGATTTTGCTATGTGATATATTCTTAACCGCGTACACGGATAAGTATGTAGATACTTTTAGAGTAAAATGCTACTCCCATTCTGATTTTATGCGGCTTTGTGCCGTTATGAGTTATATATTGTCTACCTCTGGATGCTGGCATACATATAACTGTCTCTCCAGTTTTGCTATCTCTCCGCCAAGTATCGTAAGATTAGCAACCTTAATGCTTGTTTCATCCGCTGTTTTACAGGGCGGCATCATGTACGCGGCTTTTCTTAACCACTTAAGCCGTTCCAGCTCCTTTTTTATCTTTATCTCGTCCATGTTGCCTCCATCTTCTTAAGCTCATATTCCATCCACTTTGTAAAATCATGCGGCTCATCCGACCAGCTTATAACATGTCCGCGGCTTACATTTAGGTACTGCTGCCACAAATTCGCATTCTTTACTGACTTACCTGTCTTTTTCTTCCAACCGTCCTTTTCCCACTGTTGTGGCCAGGCATTTCGACAACTGTTTAATACATGCTCACATTCTGTATTTATGCGTATTTCACAGTTTTCATGGAAACGCATAAGTGCATGTATTATTGTCTGCAATGTTGCCTGGTTCTCTGTTACATTCTCAAGTGTACCTTTGCCATTACGAACAAATTCCTTGCCATTAATAACTATCTTTAAAACATAGATGTATGCGACATGCTTACGGACTGCTGGTCCTCTTGCACTTGTTTTTATATAAACATCTACTTTCTGCACTAACCACACTCCCTTCCTTTATGTCGTCGAAACTTGGCTTCATAGTATCTAAAGCCCATCTCAGATATTCCGGTTCTCTCAGAATCCTTAACCATGTAATATCCTTGTTTCTCATATTTGCGTATTGTGCTTCTCCTTGTTTTATCTGCAAACGTATTTGCATTAACTACCTGTTTTACAATCACTGGCTCTTTTAAATTTCTTGAAGAATTCCATCGCTTACCAATTCTTCTGCCAAGAGTCTCCTCTGTCTTATTTGCATACTTAACAAAATACTGAGCAATTCTTGTGTAGTCATTGTCACTGTCCAGCGGCTTTACATGGACAAACCCTTTGTTCCAACATCTCTTTAATACACGCACATCACATACACTCATGATCATGTGAATATGATGCGCTCCCTTGCTTCCTATCTCTTTAACATAGATGTACTTTAGAGGACCAATGTTCTCAAATTCTCTCCTCAAAGCTTTTAGCAGATTGCGAATATCTACTGTCATATCATCAGGTGTGGGAGGTCGGCTCTCCCTGGCATAAGTCCATGTAACCAACATTCCTGTCTCATCTGTAAAATTGGTATTCATCTTTGCCGCCAGCTTTCTTTCTGCCACTCTCCGGTTTATGGTTTCCTGTTTCGCTGTTGTTACCTTCTCCCGGCTCTCCCTTCTTTCCCCTCGACAGTTATATCTAAGGGTGTGATATCGTCTTATTGTTATTACGCTACCTGCTATACATATTTCCTTTATGTATGGCATTAAAAATTGTCTCCTTGGTTCTTAACTTAATTAATACAATCAAGTTTTTATGGGGATTTCTCCCCATTATTTTTCTTGATATTCACATCAAATATTGACTTTATTCTTAAAATGATTTATTATGTATTCAAGTTGTTACGCAACTTGTCGATTTGGTTCGAGCCGCTTCTTCAAGCGGCTCTTTTTATTTACTCTGTCTTATCTTCTGTGACCTTATGTTCTCTACGGACATGAAGGCGTTCATCACTATCAAGGTACACACTGTAGGTAACCCCCCCATCTTTAATTGTGAGCTTATCAAACTCACTTCTCATAACAGGTCTTACTGCAGCTTTCAGTACCTCTCCTATCTGTTCACTGTTAGCAAGCTTCAGGCACTCGTCTTCTGCCTTACGCACTCGCCTTTCTACATTCCACCATGCTCTTGCACCTTCACATTTGCAAATCTTAGTCGCTTCCTCTGAAATGTATGTATCCCAATCATCTGGTTTGTCTTCATATGAAGCTACAATATCATCATTAATCTCAAGCATTGCCTGCTGCCCGCAATACATGCACTTTCCTAAATATGTACTTTTAGTCATTTACGCCTCCCTGAGTCTATAACTCCCCACTGGAACTCCATTTCTATTTTCTAACTTATGTAATCTGCACATCCACTTAGCTGCATCTTCAATGCGTCTATCGTCTACCGCCGCATTAATGCGCCTGTTGTATGCAATTATCAAACCTATGTCTCTCATTTTGCCTCCTTATACCGCTTTGTTTTTCTTGGGAATTACCTTAAGCCCATTCTGATGCGCCCACAGGCTTACAAGTGTGTTATACGCACGCTGTTTCCAATTGTTTTTTTCTTTTTCAGACATCTCTTTCCAAAGTTTCCCCATCATAATGTCACCTCTGTTCTTTCTTCATCTTTACCCAGTCTTCCACATCTTTTTGTGTCATCTTCATAGGAGCAAGCTTAGCTCCCCAGTATTCCGACTCTACTGTTACAACCTCAATGTTTTCTTCCTGCATATACCGGAGTAAATCTTCCGGTCTGCCAAAATTGGCATATTCAGTTCTTATAATCATTACCTGCTCCTTTCTTAAAATCCTTGTACAAATGCTTTTTTGCTCCTATACTCTAATTACAGGCTATTGCCGTAGCCGAGTAATCACGAAAGGAGTTTGTTATGGATAAAATATCGTTTTGTGATACTGTTGCACTCGAAACTGCCAGAGCTTTCGTTTCATCTAATATGACAGAATATATTAATAATTCTGGAACAGAAGGCTTCGCTAAAGACTTTTCTCAGAAGTATTTAGAGGCTTACCAAATTGCAAACAAGTATTACACGGAAAATCATATTAAATATAAGTTTTAAGCATTTGTTATTAATGTGATGATTTTTGCGGCATCATTTAAAACAGCCTGTGCAAGTTCAACTGACAGTCCTCTATCTGTCAATGTTTCAATTACATCTATAATTGGCTGTACATGCTGTGATGGTGTCGCATATCCTCTCAGACGATTAGAAAATTCCTTTTCAACCTTTTCTTTAATTTCTCCTGAATCAGATTCTTTTAATTCAGGAACAATGTTCTTTTTTACATCTTCCATCATTTGCTTAAAGAAGCTTTCTAAATCTAATATTGATAAGCTGTGCTGATTTGTTAAATGTAATATTTCACTAACCAGCCCGTTGTACTCATCAGTTTCCATTGACTTGCTTGCCAGTGTTACTGAGTTGTATATATTGGGATTAACCCATTTAGTATAATTAACCTGTTCCTTCACTCTCTCACCTCCATAACTAAATCTCATTTAGGGCTTATTTGAATAAATGCTGTATCACAAATCTGGAACATTCATTCAATTCTTCTTTTGTTGGGTGAATGTTTTTCTTTTCTAATAATGCAGCTGCTGTTAATACACTAATTTTGTTCTTAATCCAACCAACTGCACATATTACTGTTGTTGCAAAAAATAACACCGCCATCTTCTCACCTCCTTGAATAGATAATGTCACATATCGTGTCATTATTAATCAAAAAAAATAGACTGAACCGACTTTCCATAATACTGTGCCAGTTTAATCTTTATAGAATCTCTTGGGATTCTTTCACCACATTCATACATAGACAAAGCCGAATCACTTATGCCTATTGCTTTCGCAACTTCACTCTGTGGCTTATTTCCTCTTAACACTGTTAACCTGTTGCCTATTTCCTTGGGTTGCAAATTATCACTCCTTTCATGCCACACTTTGTGGCTCAACTGTAATATATCACTTGTCACATATCGTGTCAACACATTTTGTGGAATTTTTCTTGATTTTTCCACAATTCGTGTTATTATATATTTAAAGTAACATAAGGAGTTGAATTATATGGGTGATTTTCCTAACATATTCAGAAAAATAAGAGAACAAAGTGGACTTACTCAGCAGCAAATGGCTGATAAACTTGGTGTATCCAGAAGCGCTATTGGAATGTATGAGAATGGCGAAAGAGAACCAAATTTTGAAACTTTGGAACTAATTGCTGATACATTTAATGTTGATATGAACTATTTACTAGGTAAAAAACCTACTACTGAGGTTATTCCCGATAGGTATTACCTCAATGATGATGCCAGAGATATGGCTCAGTTTATGTATGAGAATCCTGAATACAAAGTTCTCTTTGACGCTTCTCGCAAGGTTAAAAAAGAAGATATCGACTTTGTTAAACAGATGATAGATAGAATGTCAAATAAAGGGGATGATTAATATTACTACTAATGTTATTTACGCAGATATGCCTCCTGCAATAAAGGCATACACTGTTAATAATAATGATGATTCTTTTACAATCGTGCTCAATTCCCGCCTAAACCGAGAACAACATCTTAAATCATATCATCATGAATTAACACACATCGAAAATGGAGATTATGACAGGCAATGCAAAGATGTTGATTTTGTTGAAATCTTTGCACATCAAAACTAAGGAGGGTTACTATGAGAGAGCAAAAAGGTAATAGTTTATTGCTTTTTCCAAATGATTATACAGTAATTGATATTGAAACAACTGGTTTATCACCAGAATATGATGAAATAATAGAAATCTGCGCATTAAAATATCGTAACAAAACATTAATTGATAAATTCTGCAGCTTGGTAAAACCAACCTCACCTGTTGATGAATATATAACATCTTTAACAGGAATTACAAATGATATGTTAATATCTGCTCCTGTAATATCAGATGTTATTCCTTTATTATTCAATTATATTGGAAATGATATTATTGTCGGACACTCTGTAAATTTCGATATTAATTTTATATACGATTCATGTATTCAACATTTATCTAAACCTTTTACAAATGATTATATTGATACCCTACGAATCGCAAGACTTTTACATAAAGAAGAACCTCATAACAGGTTGAAAGATTTATCTCAAAGATACAATTTATCATACGATAATGCACACAGAGCTGAATTTGATTGTTTACTTACCAACAAGATATTATCAATATTTAATGATGAATTTATTAATAAATATGGCAATAATGAAACTTTAAGTCATATATTCAGCGCCCCAAAATCCAAATTAAAATCATGTGATATTTCAACTAACAAGACAGACTTTGATATAACCAATCCTATTTATGGTAAAACTGTTGTATTCACTGGCTCATTAGAGAAAATGGCACGAAAAGAAGCCATGCAAATGGTTGCCGATTTAGGTGGAATTAATGGTGATGGTGTAACAAAAAGCACCAATTTCTTGGTATTAGGAAATAATGATTACTGTACTTCAATTAAAAATGGTAAAAGCAATAAGCAAAAAAAGGCTGAGTCATATAAATTAAAAGGATATGATATAGATATTATTTCAGAAAATGTTTTTTATGATATGTTAAATCTATAATATGAATGCAATTATACTACTCTCCTTTGCACATCAAAATTAGAGGTTATATATATGGTATATGGAAGATGTGAAATAATTAATTGGCCAGATTTCAGTAATGAAATACATGCTCTGCCAGAACAGATTATAAAGCAGGACGCCGCCATGACATATAACGGCAGCTTATTTATAGACAAGAAGTTAGGAACTGGCCGTTTTGGAAAATATGAAGCAGATTTAAAGCATTGTACCTGTCCTGGCTTTGCGAAAGATGGTCTACCTTGCATGCATATGTATCTAATAGCATTTTATTCTAAATCTATTAGGATAAATAGATTTTTACACTTTACTTTATAGCCTACATTGACACTTGATTACAATACAAGTAAACTAATCTTGAACGTACTCTGGTGTCCTTCGGGTCCAGAGTCTTTTTTATACCATAACGGTATTGTTACCGAGATGGTTTTATAATAAATAAAAGCTCCTGTGCTGGAACACAAGAGCCTTTACCTGCGACTTACAATTAAGCTGTGCTCAAATGATATAATCGCCCTAAGCAAGCCATATTATATCATTCTAAACACCGCTTTTGCAAGTAGGTGTTATTTTTGTACTTAAAAATGTTGCACTGGTGCAACTTAAGGAGGAATGATATATGAAACGTGCTGCTATTTATGTTAGAGTATCTACAAAAGAACAAAAAGAAAAGGGCTTATCCGTTGATTCTCAGCTTCTTGCATTAAGAGAATATTGCAGTAATAACGGATATGTTATAGCCGGTGAATACAACGATGCCGGCATCTCAGCAAGAAAAAAATATATCAATCGTCCAGCTCTTCTGCAGTTAATAGATGATTGCAAAGAAGGTAAGATTGATATCATTCTCTTTACTAAGCTCGACCGATGGTTTAGGTCTGTGGCCGATTATTACCAGGTACAAACTCTGCTTGATTCTTATAAGGTTCCATGGCGTGCTATCTGGGAAGATTACGAGACAGAAACATCAACCGGACTATTCAAGGTTAATATAATGCTTTCTGTTTCTCAAAATGAAGCGGATAAAACATCTGAGCGAACTAAAGAAGCTGTTAAATACAGAAGGCTCCGCGGTGACTTTGTCGGTGGAAAATGTCCGCGTGGGTATAGAAGAGAAAACAAAAAGCTTGTTTTTGACGAAAAAACATATGACGCTATAAACGCTATGTTCAGAACATATCTATCTTGTTTTAGTATTGCAAAAGCAACTGAAGCTGTTGCAGAATATGGTCTGCATATTGCCACTTCACAGATATGTAGAATGTTAAAAAGCCCTGCTTATGCCGGAAATGCATCCGGATCTGAATGTCCAGCTTACATAACATGGGATGAGCATTTATTAATCCTTACAAATTCGACAAAACGTAACCGCACTCCAAAAAGAAGTGACCGAGTATACTTATTTTCCGGACTCTGCCGATGTGGTTACTGTGGGGGACGTATGGTAGCAAGAGTAAACAGGTGGGTTAAAAATGGCCAGCAATTATATTATCCTTTTTACAGTTGCGCTGCTCACAATGATAAACGAAATCTTGACTGCCCAGGTGTTAATCTTGCAGAAACAAAAATAGAAGCTTATCTTATGGAACATTTAGAAGCAGAACTTAAGATGTGTCAGTCTGAATTTGAGCTTGAACAAGAAAATAAAGCAACTTACGAAAACAAGATTAAGGCTCTTGAGCAAAAGCTTAAGCGGATTGGTGTACGATACGAAGATGGAGATATTCCTTTTGAGGAATATAAAGATAAGCGTTTTGCAATTAAAAAAGAAATAGCGGGCTATAAGGACAAGATAGACAATGCCAGAAGCGTTCCATCTCTGCCAGATAACTGGAAAGATTTATATAACAGTTTAACTCCAGACAACAAGCGTGGATTCTGGTTAAATATACTTAAAGAGATAGATATAACCAAGGAGGCTATTAATATTGTGTTCCCTGTATAATCACATTACTTTATTTTACATTACTGTTCGATAATATCATGCATATACTTATTCTCCTCTACATTTAATTTATTAAAAAAGCGCTTTTTATATTATGCATAATATCACAATAAATATCATTTGTAAAGATATAAAATATATTTAATTTTAAAAAAGACTTTTGTACTATATTCAATGTACAAAAGTCCTTTTAATAAATATTATTTCTTGTTAAGTATGATTGTGTCATCTCCATTTGTCAGTGTCAGCACATCTTTTTTTAAAGTGTATGTAAATTCTGTTGTATCATCTGTTCCAAGATATGTAACAGTTATACTTAATTTTCCATCCTTTGCCTGATATGATGAAATATTAACATTGATACCGCCAATCTGCTGGGTTCCTGTTCCATCAGCATTGAAGGTATATGCATAATCATCACCTTCCCATGTTCCAACAACTGACTCTTTCTTTCCACATCCGGCAAATGCCCCTATAACAAGTACAAATACCGCAATTATCCCTATTCTTCTTACTACCCTGCTCATAATTCTCCTTTATGTATTAATTGTTTTAACAGCCTCTACAACTTTGGAAAATTCCATTCCATGAGAAGCCTTTATAAGTATATTATCACCTGTTTTCAGAATATGTCCAATACTTTTTAACATATCATCTCTTGTTTCAAAATCATGTACTTCACAACCATGCGCATTGTAATTAGTATCAATATATGCTCTTGTTCCTGCCGCAATCTGTGCAGCAAGGTCACCTGCTGTTATAAGTACATCAATATCCTTAGTTCCAAGATACATCCCAACATCGTAATGCATCTGTTTCTCGTTCTCACCAAGCTCAAACATACTTCCAAGAATAGCAACTTTTCTTCCAATAGCTGTGTCGAGAACATCAAGCGATGCCTTCATTGAAACCGGATTGGCATTGTAACAGTCATCAATTATTGTGAAGCCATTCTCCTTAATAATATTGTTTCTTCCTGCAATTGTCTTTAAATTTCTTACACCACGCTCAATTTCAAGAGATGAAAGACCAAGCACAGAACCAACAAGTGCAGCAGCCATCGCATTATATACCATATGATGTCCGGGTACCGGTACTGTCATGTCAAACGTTGAATATTTATCTGCTGTATCAAGGCCATGAATTGTAAAGCTAGTTCCATCAAGTCCAAGACTCTTTATATTATCTGCATATACCCCGTCTTTGTTGCTTATTCCGAACACAAGAGGACGCTTGCCGTGTACCTGGCTGATTGTTGATAATTTGTCGTCATCTCCGTTAAGAATAACAATCCCATCCGGATTCATATGATTAAATATCTCTGTTTTAGCCTTAAGTATACCATCTCTTGTTCCAAGATTCTCAAGGTGGCAAAGGCCAATATTAGTGATAACACATATGTCTGGCTGTGCAATCTTAGATAATCTGTCCATCTCGCCAAAATCACTGATTCCCATCTCAAGAACAGCAACTTCATCATCTTCTGTCAGTCTGAAAACAGTAAGTGGAAGCCCAATCTCATTATTGAAATTACCAAGTGTCTTTAATACCCTGTACTTTTCAGATAAAACAGAGCTTATTGTTTCCTTGGTACTTGTTTTGCCAACACTTCCTGTGATTCCTACAACCTTGACATCCAGATTATTTCTGTAAAGAAGTGCAAGATCCTTTAGTGCCTGAAGACTTGATTCAACCTGAATATATGAATGTTCTTCATCTGGCAGCTCCTTTTCAGAAATAACACATGCAGCGCCCTTCTCAAAGCATTGTCCTATGAAATCATGTCCATCACTTCTCTCACCTTTAATGGCAATAAAAAGCCCGCCTTCAGCTACCTTTCTGCTGTCAATCGTAATGGCAGTAATCTCTTTATCATAATCTTCTCCATTGCCATGATATATGCCGTTAACAGCTTGTGTCATGGCTCTTAAGGTCATTCCCTTCATAACACAATATCCTCAATTCTTTTCTTAGGCACATGATGTACCTGATTCTCATCTCTGTAATACTTGATATCTCCATCCGCAGGAATATCCTCAAGCACCACTTCTTCTTTAGGATAGCCAAATGCGATGACATACACAATCTTTAATTCAGACGGTATATTTAGCTGTGCCTTTAACTCATCTCTTTTAACATTGCCAAAAAAGCATCCGCCAAATCCGGCTTCTGTAGCTGCAAGAAGCATTGTCTGTCCGACAATTCCCGCATCAACTTCATCATTGATATTCTCAGGACAGGTTATAACAATATATCCTGTTGGCTTCTCACCTTCAGATGGACCATCCCAGTCCTTTAAATATCCGGCAAATCCTAATAGTCTGAAAACTTTCTCATTCTCTTCCTCATCACACACAATTCTATACTTAAATGGCTGTCTGTTAGCTGCTGATGGAGTAAGTCTTGCAGTCTCAACAAGCTCCATAAGCTGCTGCTTTGTCAGCTTCTTTTCCTGATAAAATCTTCTGTATGATCTGTTTTTCTTAACAAGTTCCTTAATCATAACATAACTAACCTCGTTTTATAAAAATGCATTATTATACATTTACATTTCTTCTATTCATACTTTGCAAGAGATATCTCGATAATCTTCTCTGTAAGTTCATCATACGATATACCTACTGCTGCTGCCTCCTGAGGAATAAGGCTTGTGTCAGTCATTCCTGGAAGTGTATTAATCTCAAGACAGAATATATTATTATTCTTATCAAGAAGTTCATCAACTCTTGCGTATGTTGTTACGCCTGCTGCCTGGCAGCATTTTTCTGCCCAGAACTGCATCTGGCTTGCAATATCTTCCGGAATATTGGCAGGGCATGTCTCTTTGGTAGAGCCAGCCTTGTACTTATTCTTGTAATCGTAGAAGCCTTCAAGAGGCTCAATCTCAATTACTGGAAGTGCCTTTCCATCAAGCACCGCAACTGAGAATTCTCTTCCGTCAACAAACTCTTCAACAAGTACAGTATCTTCATAAGAAAATGCTTCATCAAGTGCATCTTCAAACTCTTTCTCGTTATGTGCTATCGAAACACCAACGCTTGAACCCCCACAACAAGGCTTAACAACGCATGGGAATGGAACATACTCAATCTTATGTCCTTTATGTAATGTAACACCCTTAGGCATAGGAATTCCCTCTGGTACAAGAACCTTTTTTGCAAGTTCCTTGCTCATTGATATAGCACTGCTTAAATAATCTGTACCTGTATATCTGATTCCAAGCAGATCAAATGTAGCCTGGACCTTACCATCTTCACCATTGCTTCCATGAAGTCCCATGAATACCATATCTGCTTCTTTACACAATTCTAATACATTACGTCCGAAAAAGTTTTCTCTTGCCTCTGTTCTTCTCTTAACCTCTGCCGGAATGTCCGCTGTTTTCTTCTTTAAATTGTCAGACAGTTCTCCCAAATCATTCTTTTCTGTAAAAAATGTCTCAGCCTCACTGTCATCAACACCTAAGAAGATATCAAGCATATTTGCTTCATGTCCGTTTCTTCTAAGACTCTCGCATACTCTGTATCCTGTGACTAATGAAACATCTCTTTCTGTACTTGTTCCACCTGCTAAAACTACTATTCTCATAATTTCTCCTTTATCCCTGAACTTTTCCACAATATCCACATAGTTATTCACATTTTTCGTCAATTGTAAATTTTTTGTAAAATTGTCAGATAATTGTAATATATTTATATAATCCACATATTCTTATGCAGAATCTGTGCGAATTATTACGGTCTTAAATGGCTTCCTTCATACTTTGTATGTGCCTGTAAAACCTTTCTTAAAGAATCAATTCTTCCAGAAAGTTCACCTTCTGGAACAACTATCTCCAGTGATTCAGCCATAATATCTATCATTGGATTTGTGAATCTGCTCTTGTATCTTATAAGGACATCAAGCTTTTCCTCATATCCTCTCGCATCTAAAAACTTATCCAGGACGCTGTCCCCTGCAGCAACCTGCTGCTCTGGCTGGGCCAGTGAGTTATCCACACTGTCCTCTTTTAATGTGTATGCTTCATCAATATTATTGTCTGAATTAACTCTTACTGCCTGTAAATTGTCAGATATCTCCTGCATCGTCAACGGATCTACCTGCTCAAATCTATATTTCTGTGCTACATCCGGATATTTTACATGATCCACTTCACTCATGAACATATCATATGGTCTTACATACACAGCATATTCACCATACATAGCCTGATATACCACCATTTTCTCTTTGGTTTCTGAATGATATGCAACACACTTTACCTGGTAAAGCTTATTCTTAAAATGCTTATAAAATCCGCCTGGTACTAACTGTCTTTCCATCAGTAAACCTCCCTCCAAAAATATACTGTTATTTTATCGCACAATGCCGTCTCTTACAACATTTTTTAAACACTTTGACAAATGTTTTACACTTTAATAAGCTGTCTGAGTATGGTAGAATATATTTATATTTTATAAGAGGAGCTTACTATGAAACAAATAGATTTACATGTTCATTCCACATGCTCTGACGGAACTGATTCTCCTGCTGTTCTGGTTGATAAGGCAGTCGATAAGGGACTCGCTGCATTTGCACTTACCGACCACGACACTACCAGGGGAGTCAAGGAAGCTCTTTTAGCATGTGAAAATGTTAATAACAACGGTCACAAGCTTGAAGTTATTCCCGGAGTTGAGATAAGTACTAATTTTGATAATACTGAGATACATGTTGTCGGGCTTTTTATAGATTATAACGACAATGAGTTCAATTCATTCCTTAATAAGCAGTTAAGCTCAAGAGATGAAAGAAATAAGCAGGTATGTGAACGATTCCAGAATATAGGAATTAATATTACATATGAAGATATGATTAAGACCTATGGAGACGCTGTGATTACAAGAGCTCATTTTGCAGACAGGCTGGTTGCAATTGGAGCTGTTGGCGATAGGAATGAAGCATTTGACAGATATTTAGGTCAGGGAAAGCCTTGTTTTGTGCCAAGAGCCAAAGTTGACCCTGCAGAAGCTATTGAACGTATTCACCAAGCCGGCGGTATTGCAATCTTAGCTCACCCAGTTCTATATCATCTTGGGAATGCCCAGATGAACAAATTGCTTGACCATATGTGCTCTGCCGGACTTGATGGAATTGAAGCCATATATTCAACCTACAAGATGGGTGATGAATTATCAATCAGACGGATTGCTTCTGAAAGAAATCTGCTGATATCCGGCGGTTCTGATTATCATGGTAAGAATAAACCACATATCCAGCTTGGAACCGGCATGGGACATTTATTCGTTCCTTATGAACTGCTTGACAAGATGAAAGATTCCATGCCAATCACCAACACACAGAAGGAGACTTACGATGAATACTAAATTCCCAAAAGCTATACAGCTCTTTTTAACTTTCATAAAAATAGGTGCATTTACTTTTGGAGGCGGTTATGCTATGTTACCACTGATTCAAAAAGAAATTGTTGAGAAGAAGCATTGGATTACTGATAATGATATTCTTGAAATAGTGGCTATCTCCGAGTCAACTCCCGGACCAATTGCAATTAATGCGGCTACTTTTGTTGGCTTTCGTATCTGTGGTTTTTGGGGTGCACTATTTGCAACACTTGGAGTTGTGATACCATCCTACCTGATTATTCTTATTATATCTTTTGTACTTAAAGAATTTCAAAGCATAAAAATCATACAATATGCCTTTAATGGTATCAGAGCTGGTGTACTTGCTCTGATTATCAAAGCTCTCTGGTCAATGTATATTCAATGTCCTAAGAATGTTATTTCCTATATAATTATGGCATGTTCTTTTGTTTTTACTGCCTTACTTAATGTAAATGTGCTTATTGTAATTATCAGCTGTGCAATATTAGGTTTAGTAACATCTATTGTCATATCAAGGAGAAAATGTTAATGATTTATCTTGAGCTTTTTTATATTTTCTTAAAAATCGGTGCATTTACCTTTGGCGGTGGTTATGCTATGCTACCATTGATTCAGGATGAAGTTATTGCTCATAATTGGATAGATTCACAATCACTGATTGATTTTATAGCAGTTAGTGAAAGTACACCCGGACCATTTGCTGTAAATATAGCAACATATGTAGGGGCAGAGGTTGGCGGTATTTTCGGTTCTTTTTGTGCAACTCTCGGAGTGATACTCCCATCCTTTATTATCATTCTTATTGTTGCAAAATGTTTTATTCAATTTCAAAAAAGTATAGTCATAAAGGGATGTATGTCAGGATTAAAACCTGCTGTAGTTGGTTTGATTGGTTCTGCTGTAATTTCGATGAGTTCAACCGTTTTCATACCAGATGGGTTTAATACTACTGTTTTTACAGATATTTCTTTTTATACAACATTAATTATATTTCTGATATCCGTAGTTTTAGCATTCAAAAAAATAAACCCAATTTTAATTATATGCTTATCCGCAATACTCGGAATAGTTTGCGGATACATATAATTAATTATAATAAAACATCATAAAAGACTCAGATTAACGGTCCTGGATAGTTTAAATTAATGCCTGTATCATTTTTCATCAACAACCTGAAAGATAAAGAATTTCAGATAATAGCTCTCCTGCGCCTCCCACAGTATTGGGTGGTCAGGTGACTGTGTCCTGAACTCGACCTGACGGAGTCTTTTATGTACAGCTTTAGCGGCTTCCTTAATAGTCTTGGTAAGAAGCTCCTGGGTCATGAAGTGTGAGCATGAACAGCTTGCAAGATAGCCGCCGTCTTTGACAAGTTTAAGTCCCTTCATATTGATTTCCCTGTAGCCCTTGATTGCGTTCTTTGTAGCTTCCCTCGATTTGGTAAATGCCGGCGGGTCAAGTATTACAACATCATATTTCTCACCTGCTTCGTTAAGCTTTGGCAGCTCGTCCAATACATTTGCACATTTAAAATGTACTGTATCCTCAAGTCCGTTAAGCTTGGCATTGGCTCTCGCCTGTTCAACAGCATATTCAGATATATCAAGTCCTGTAACTTCCTTAGCACCTGCAATTCCTGCATTTAATGCAAATGTACCCATATGGGTAAAACAGTCTAATACCCTCTTGTCCTTGCACAGCTTCTGCATTGCAAGTCTGTTGTACTTCTGATCAAGAAAGAACCCGGTTTTCTGTCCATTCACAACATCTATCATGTAGTGGACACCATTCTCAACTATCTCAACATTAGTGTCAAATTCATCACCAATAAAGCCCTTTACTCTCTCCATCCCTTCAAGAGTACGGACTTTGGCATCGCTTCTTTCATATACACCACGGATATCAATGCCTTTTTCATGAAGGATTTCCTTCACCTTTTCGACAATAAGTGGCTTAAATCTGTCAATTCCTAAAGCAAGTGATTCTACAACAAGCACATCTGAATACTTATCTATAACAAGCCCCGGCAGAAAATCTGCCTCTCCAAATATAAGACGGCAGGCAGAGGTATCTACTGTGTCAAATCTGTACTCAACCGCAGCCCTTACTCTCTCCTCAATAAATGCCTCATCAACAACATCAGTGTGTCTTGCAAGCATTCTTACTGTAATCTTGGATTTTCTGTTAATAAATCCGATTCCCATGAAATAATCATCAAAATCGAGCACCTCAACAAGATGTCCGTCAATTATTCCGTCAGACATCCATTCAATTTCGTTATCATATACCCAGGCACCGCCTGCTTTTAAGGTTCTTCCTTCACCTTTTCTTAATCGTATCTTTCCGCATACGCTGAATAAATCTTCCATTCTGTTCCTTCCTGCCAGATTTTTCTGACATTTATCATAATTATTCATAATATATTAATCCGTTGACGGATTACCAAGAAAATAAAACATACATACTCCTGCAACCGTAATAAGAAGCGACACGAGCTTAATCCATGAAAATGTAGTCTTCTCACTTCCAAACAGCCCGAAAAGTCCCAGCAGATACGAAACAATTATCTGCGCAACTACAATCGTAACCTCCGCTTTAGCAATTCCAAGACCACTTATGCTTTTAATAACTGTAAATGTTATAAATGCACCTATCACACCTCCAAGAAGTGTAACCTTATTATCAACCTTAAACAGCTTCATGATATCAGGTCTTCCGTCAATTACCCACATAATCGCACAAGTCGCCAGTGCTGTCAACTGCACAAACATTGCTGTAACCCATACACTGCTTGCTTTTGTAACATTTGTATTAAACGCCCCCTGTAAACTCATAAGTGCACCTGATATTATTGCAATTAAAAAACCTGCCATCAGCTTATAACCTCCATAAGTTTTCTATAGAATAATTATAAGTTAATAGCAGGAATATTATACATTATTTTGAAGAACTGTTTCCTGAATTGACTGAAGAAGCTTCCGTCTGTTTTGCCATTCTGTCTATGCATGCTGCAAATGAATTATATGCTTCATCGACATTTGTACCGTCATATACCTGATGAAGCATAATCTCATATCTCATATACACTTCACCAACACCAATATATTTAGCTTTGACCACAGAGTCTGAATAAATATCATGCATTGCTTTATAGTTTTCTACATTTCTCTTAACCTTAATATCAGCTCTTGCACAGCTTTTTTTAGCAGTACTCTCCATATAGTCTGCATAATCATAAGAAATAGCTCTTGCTACAGCCTTCGATGCATCTACATTCTTAGTGTATGGATTAACAACAGCCATAGTAGTAACTGACATTGCTTTTGATTCAACATCATTCCCCATTGAAGGATATTTACATATGCCATAATCTATTTCTGATAAATCAATCTTAGATATACTGTCTGCATCAAGAATTGTATATAACAGATTTCCTGTTGAAAACAAATCCACACATGTCTCAAGGCTTGTATTATTTCTGTCTGTTCCAAATGCACTGTTTAACTCAGCATATTTGCTAAGCACTTTCTTTATAGAATCTCCATCTACAGAAACCGAAGAACTGTCCTCAGAATTATTGCCGCCTATATTAATATATTTTCCACAAGCCGGATAATTAAGAAACATTGAACCTGGTGCCCATTGAAATACCATTGATACATCCTGATTCTCATCAGTCACCTGATAATTATCACTAATCTGTCTAATCTGATCAATTGTTTCTACAGGTTCAGCATACTTCTTATTATATACAAGAAATGATGTATTAAATGATACCGGATATCCATATAATTTGCCATTATATGAACAGGCTGTCATTGCAGCCTTTCCAAACACATCCTCATTGTACACCTGAGGATACATATCATTTTCGGACATAAGCCCCATAAGATATGCTTTCTCTATCTCTTCAGATGTCAGAAAATACAAATCACATGCATTATCATTGCGAACAGATTCATCATATATATAATTAATATATGAATCTGCTTCGACATATACAGGATTGATGGTAACAAGTTCATTAGCCTGCTTAAACTGCTTGGCAACAAATTCAAGATAAGGCTCATAATCACTGTTATTAAACCATACATTAACTGTTATAGGTCCATCAAGATTAAGAGTCCTCGCAGCCTGTGTCCTGTCATCTTTATTACCACAGCCTGCAAAGACTGTCAGCATGGTAACAATCAGCATCATACTGATAAATCTTCTTAATTTCATAAAGTAAACTCCTGATTCTAGAAGGATTTCTTAAGCTTAGCTATGCATTCATCTACATCTGCCTTAGTGATTACAAGTGGTGGAACAAATCTTATAACATTAGTTCCTGCTGAGAAAAGAATAAGTCCATTATCAAGTGCTTTGGCAATTACGTCCTTAGGATTAACTGATAACTCAAGTCCCTGCATAAGTCCCATTCCTCGTCTCTCGACAACAACATCTATTGTCTCAACAAGCTCATCAAGCTTTTCTTCAAAGTAAGCAGATACTTCCTTGACATTATCTAATACATGCTGCTTCTCAAAAAGTTCGAACACCTTGGTTGCTGCTGCACATGCAAGTGGATTACCACCGTATGTTGTTCCATGGTCTCCTGGAACTAATGCCTTCGCAACTTCCTCTGTCGCTGCAAATGCACCTACAGGAACTCCACAGCCAAGAGCCTTGGCAACTGTAAGGATATCAGGCTTAACGCCATACTGCTGGAATGCAAACATACTTCCTGTTCTTCCCATTCCGCACTGAATCTCATCAAGTATAAGAAGGATTCCCTTCTCATCGCATAACTTTCTTACACCTTCAATAAATTCTTTAGTAGCAGGATAAATTCCGCCTTCACCCTGTACTGTCTCAAATATTATAGCACAAGTTTTGTCATTAACAAGTTCCTTTACACTGTCAAGGTCGTTATACTGTGCAAACTTAATTCCCGGTATCATAGGTCCGAATGCTTCCTGATAATGCTTATTTCCAGTTACTGCAAGTGCTCCCATACTTCTTCCATGGAATGAATGCTGCATTGCAATAATCTCTGCATCAGCCTTTCCGTTCTTGACATAATAATATTTCTTTGCAAGCTTAACTGCACCTTCAATAGCCTCTGTACCACTGTTAGTAAAGAATACTCTGTCCATTCCTGAAGCCTTTGTAAGTGCTGTTGCAGCCTCTACAGCCGGTTCATTGTAGAAATAATTAGATGTGTGTATAAGCTTATCAATCTGTGCCTTTAATGCATCGTTATATTCCTTATTGTTATAACCAAGTGCAAATACTGCTATACCTGCTCCAAAATCAAGATATTCTTTACCATCTGTATCGTAAAGTCTTACTCCGTCACCCTTATCAAGTACTATCTGGTAACGGTTGTATGTATGAATCAGCTTCTCTTCTGCTGTTTCTATAATCTGCTGTGTATTCATGATTACTCTCACTTTCCTATTCTTATGAGCACACATTTTCACATGAGCCAATATAATATTATAACCTCAAAGCTTACGGTTCGCAATTATTTATCTGAGTCAAAGAATTTTTCTGCATCATCTGAAAGAATAGCTGTACCAACACCCTTGTTAGTAAATATTTCAAGAAGAAGGC
>OJML01000012.1_pt1 | contig 118913 bp, 97 predicted proteins | sample 1597221 | NCBI WGS metagenome assembly OJML01 (sample SAMEA2452123, study PRJEB22498) | human gut metagenome | biome: human feces; feature: human gut; material: feces | place: Australia | collected 2012 | reverse complement strand
CCAGGGTGTCGCTTCGCTTGCCCTGGGCTGGGTGCTCCATTGGGCTTTCAGCCCGCACTTATTAAATCCGAAAGTTAAGTTAACATAATTATGTGGCTAATAGTAAGAGTTGAGGATTTTAAGGAACAGAATACCAAAGAAGATCTGTACGAAAAATATCCCGATGCCATTAAAGACATCTATCTGCCGTTGTGCCGCAAGGAGCATGTTGATACCCGCGGGGTTAAACGTCTGCGTTTCAGACCTCTGTTGTATGGTTTCCTATTTGTAAAGGTAAAGTCTGTTTCCTGTCTTAAACAGCACATCAACCATAAGGGCTATTTTGTTTACAAACAAGATGCCGCATACGGTCGCACGGGCAATGTTAACGGACAACAAACCGTGAGCATGAGGGCCCACTTGCTTTGCAGCCATGTGCAAGGCTATGATCAGCAGACCATCATTGCACGCTCAACCATAGACAATGAGGACATGGAGCGCTTCATGTTTTACAGCAACCGATATGCTGACAACATTGAGGGGCTTGCCATTGTGGACAAATGTTACAAAGACCTCATTGGCGAACATGACGTGGTGCGTGTGCTCAATGGACCACTCGAGGGTTGGACGGGAGTGGTAAAGCAGGTAAAGCACAAGGGCGTGAAGGACCGCCGTCTTTTTGTGAGCTTTGGCAACGACCATTGCCTGAGCATTTCCGATATCCGCAAGTACGACTTGTGCATAGAGCACGAGGCGCGGCACGGACAGCGTTCGGCCGAAGTGGGGGTGTGGCGCGCCATCGACCAAATTATAGGTCACTTGCAGGCGCAGCACCCCACAGAGAGTGCCCCCGCCACATTGCGCGCATTGCTCAAGACTTACAACCTGAAGCAATCCGTGCGTCGCACGGCAGCCATGAGCGATGTGGCGTATGCACGGCAGAGCCAGGAGGTTGAAGTGCGTTACCAAAATAAGGTGCTGGCACAGCTCGATGCCTCCATGCACAGCAACTTCCGCATACTGGCCAAATACTTCAAGGCCGACCGGTCAAACATTGATGAGGCGTTGTGTGAGTTCATTCCCGACCACACGTTGCGTCCGTTTCTTACCCCCACAGCAGGGAGTGTCATGCCCACCGGTGCCGACCATGTGGTGTTGACACACAATGGCATTGTTGAACTGATATGGCGGTGCAACCTTCGTGCGCTGTTTTCGTTCGCACAATATGCGCCCGACCGCTACGCGCCGCCTGCTGATGTCGATTACGAATATTTTGCCCATTTTGCCTTGCTCCCAGCCGATGGCGGACGGGTGAGGGTGGTGGCCTCGTGGGGTGACTTTTATGACCATTTGGCCAGTTTGACGGCCGATGAGCATGACCAGTTGCTTGCCGATCTGGTGGCGAAGAAGTATACTAATATGCACCATTTGCTGACCAGTACTTTGTGGCATGGTGCCAAGGTGCCGCTTTCGCCTAAGGTGTCATTATCGCATACAGCCGACTGCATTTCAGGATTTTATCACGACACCGCCGTCAATTATGATTTGTCTCATGCCGACAGTATGGCAACGCAAGTGGTGGCAGCATTGAAGGCACCCTTGCCAGACAACCCTTCACTGTCCATATTCAACGCTTTGGCTGCTGCGGCTGTCGAGATGTGGCAAGGCACGCGTCTGCTCATTTGGCGACAATTGCTTCAGCGCCATGTGCTGCTGCACAAAGTGCCGGTGGCAGAGATGGTGACTCATTATTATAATCACTATTAACCTTTTAAGCAAATGATGCTGTGACTTAAAGTTAAGTCTCAGTAATGCAATAAATATACTAAAATATAAAGCAGTAATGGCAGGCACAGTAATGTGTCCGCCTTTTTTCGTATGTTTTTTTTACTTCTAATGCCCCAACTTATGACACCCCACAAAATCATTGTGCTTTATGGTCGTGGCAATCTTGGCAAAACGCGCACCTTGCGTATGGTCATTGACATACTTAACGGCGAGCCCATATCATACACCACCAACGACGCGCAGACCATTTGCCACTACAATGACAAGACCATAGCCGTTGCCACCAAAGGTGACAAATGCCGCCGAGTTGCGCTCCAACGTATCATACTTCAAGTCCCACCCATGCGACATCGCCATCACCGCTGCTCGCTCACGTGGCGGCACGCACGACGTGATTAAGGCTTATGCCCAGGAAACAGGTGCCGAGGTGGTGTGGATATACAAACGCGCTGAGGCTGGCGCTGAGAATGCGGTTAACTTGAAGTGGACTGAGAGGGTGGTGGAAGCAATATCCGACCTAAGTACGGAATGATAAAATGAAGCACGCTTATCTTATTATAGCGCATAATAACAAGAGAATATTAGAGATTTTATTATCCATGCTGGATGATATACGCAATGATATTTATCTACATGTTGATGCGCGCTCTAATTTGTTAGATGATTGAATGTATCTCTTAAACATTCGCATCTGTACGTGTTAAGAAACAGAATAAAGGTGTATTGGGGTACTGTTAGTCAGATAAAAACAGAGTACGCACTTTTTAAGAGTGCATACTCTAATGGCCCTTATTCATATTATCATTTGCTTAGCGGAGTAGACTTGCCAATAAAATCACAAGATTATATTCATCATTTTATGAACGATGAAAAAAGGGAATTCATTGGATATGCACAGGGTAAGCACGCTGACCATGATTGTACATCAAAAGTGCAAAAGATATATTTGCTTACAAAGTTTGTACGTGCAGGTAATCCTATTTTTAATAAGGTGGTTTACCGCATCAACATAATGCTAAGCAATGTCCTTTACTATATAGGGCTTAAACAAAATATCGGGGGGGGGTAAAAAGAAAGGTCCCAATTGGGTGTCAGTTACGCAACAATGTATGGCATACATTTTAGATAAGGAAAAAGAAGTGTTGTCTGAATATAAGTGGTCTCTTTGTGGAGATGAGATTTTTATTCAAAGTTTGGTGTGGAATAATCCAGTGTTAAGGAGCAGGCTATATTGCGTTTCAAATGAAATGAAGGGCTGCTTACGTGCAATAGATTGGAATCGGGGTGCCCCTTATACGTGGCAGATAGAAGACTATGAAATGCTTATTCATTCTGATAAACTGTTTGCTCGTAAGTTTGATGAGCAGCATATAGATGTTGCTGAAAAGATACGAGATACTTTTATTAGAAGGTAACTTTCCTTGTCTTTGTGTGAATGTAGAGGTATCTGCATAGTATGTTCTGCTCTATAACCACGACTAATTGGGCTATAGAGTCCTTGATTATTCATTATAGAATAGATAATAACAAAGAATGTCAGAAAAAAACGAGAGCAACAAACGTATCGCTAAGAATACAGCACTGTTGTATGTGCGAATGTTCTTCTCAATGGCTATTTCGCTATACACATCAAGGGTCGTTCTATCTACGTTGGGCGTAGAAGATTTCGGCATTTATGGTGTGGTGGGCGGTATTGTTACACTTTTCGATTTCCTTAATGCTTCAATGTCGGGTTGTACTTCTCGCTTTTTGACATTTGAACTTGGCAGAGGTGATAGGAAGAACTTGCATGACACATTTAGTACAGCAATGTTTGTACATATAGCCATAGCTGTAGCAGTTCTTTTGATAGCTGAGCCTGTCGGCATATGGTTTATGCACGCAAAAATGCAGGTGCCGTCTGACAGAATGGATGCTGCACAGATAGTGTTTCATCTGTCAGTGTTATCAATGATGATAAATGTTACGCAGGTGCCATATAACGCGAGCATTATATCGCATGAGCGTATGGACGTTTATGCTTATGTTGAAATGGCTAATGTTGGACTGAAGTTGCTGATAGTATACTTATTGCAAATAGGGAATTTTGACAAGTTAGTCCTGTATGCGGTATTAGTATTTCTTGTGAGTGCTTTTATAGCTCTGTTCTATCGTGTGTATTGTGTGCGCAATTTTTCAGAGTGTCATGTGCATAGGGTGTGGCGGCCGGACGTATTCAAGAAAATGCTTGCTTTCTCAGGTTGGGACCTTTATGGCAACTTGAGTGTGACAATGCGTACGCAAGGTGTGAATATGCTGCTCAATATGTTTTTTGGCCCGATAATGAATGCTGCGGCATCAATTGCCACGCAGGTTCAAGGTGCAGTGATGGCATTCGCCCAAAATGTGACAACAGCAGTACGCCCTCAAATAATAAAAAGATATGCGGCTGGAGAGGTGAATTCAATGGTGTCATTGGTGCGTAATGCAGTGAAACTGAATTTTCTTGTGATATTGCTGATAACAACTCCGCTCATTACTGAACTTCACTATGTGCTGAACTTGTGGCTTGGACAGGTACCTCCGAATGCGGTAGTATTTTGTTCTTTTACGTTGCTATTCAATTTCTTTTCGAATCTGTCATTTTTGCTTGTTACAGGCATTCATGCAACAGGAAAAATATTCAGACCAAGCTTAATAAATGGCAGTTTGTACTTGCTTGTTGTACCTATATCATACATCTCATTCAGGTTGGGTGGGGCTGCATGGACTTCATATTTGTTTAATGTGTTGGCGGTGTTTATAGGAATGTTGAGTAATGCTTATACGCTTAAGTTGTATATCAAGGAATTTAAGTTTGACAATTTTTTGTTTCGCGACTTGTTGCCGTGCTTGTCGCTTATGATTATAGTGTTTGCTCTTTCCTTTTCAATAGGTTATGTGATGGAAGAGGGCTTGCTTCGTTTGCTGACAGTTTGCTTTGTGTCAACAATAACAATTTCGTTCGTTGGCTATATGTTCATTCTGCCAAAGAGTATTCAAAGGAAAATTGTGGAGAAAATAAATAGCAAAATACGATGGGAAAAAGAGATTTAGTTTCGATAGTGACTCCATGCTACAATACAGGAAAATATGTGCATAGGTTGTTAGAATCTGTGTTGAACCAGACTTATCCAAACATTGAGATGTTTGTTATTGATGATGGATCGAGCGACAATTCGGCTGAAATCGTCAAATCCTATATACCGAGGTTTGAAAACCGCGGCTATCAGCTGACTTTGATAAGGCAGAATAATTCAGGACAAAGCGTAGCTTTGAGAGAGGGCATGAAACTCATAAAAGGCAAGTACTTCGTTTGGCCAGACAGCGATGATTTTTATGCCTCACGTTCAGCAATATCGATGATGGTGGATGCCTTTGAACGTTTGGGGGAGAATTATGGTCTTGTACGTACACAAGAGAACTTGTTGGAGGATGACACATTTAAGATTATAGGTTGCAATGGGAAGAAGGCCAAGGCTGAGTATGACAAATTACAATTGTTTGAAGACTGCTTGTTTTGCAAAAACAATTTTTTCTTTTGCCCTGGTGCTTATATGGCTGATTTTCAAAAGTTAAAGGATTCTACATCTCTTGATATATACACAGACAAAAATGCAGGTCAGAATTGGCAATTGATGTTGCCCTTGTTGTATAATTACAAATGTTATACAATTCAGGAACCGCTGTATAATGTAGTTGCGCGTCTCACTTCTCACAGTCGTGGGCAATATGCCGGCTATGAGAGAACTCTTGCGAAAATAGCCTCTTATGAGCAGACTATCCTTGAAACATTGAAACGAATAAAAGGATTGCCATTTGAGAGAAAGGAAAAATATGTTGCAGAGATAAGGAGAAAATATTGCAGGTTGAGGATTTGGTATTCTTTCCAATACCGCAGGAGAGCGGACTTTGAGCGATTCTATAATGAGGGGTTGGAATTTGGGTGCGCAGGTAAAAAAGAAAAGCTATTAAAGGTTTTATTTTCGGTCCCGTTTGTCGTTAAAGGACTGTTATACCTTAAACATAAATTGGTCAGATGATTTCAATTAAAGACAAGAAAGCCTGTTGCGGTTGTGGTGCGTGTGTGCAGCGTTGCCCCAAGCAATGCATAACCTTGCACGAAGATAGCGAGGGCTTTTTGTACCCAGTGGCAGACGCCTCAGTCTGCATTAACTGCGGGTTATGCGAAAAGGTGTGTCCCGTCATCAACCAACATACAGCCCATGAACCCTTGCAGACCTTTGCAGCCAAGAATCCGAATGAGGCTGTGCGTGCGGCAAGTTCGTCGGGCGGTGTGTTCACCATGCTGGCCGAGAGCGTGATAAAGAGTGGCGGTGTAGTGTTCGGTGCAGCCTTTGACCAGCAATGGAAGGTGGTGCATACTTGTGCCACCACGATTGAAGGTCTCCAGAAATTCAGAGGTTCAAAATATTTGCAGAGTCAAACGAACAACACTTTCAGAGAGGCAGAGACATATCTCAAGCAGGGGCGGCAAGTGCTTTATTCGGGCACCCCATGTCAGGTGGCCGGATTGAAAAAGTACCTGCGTAAGGACTATGATAATTTGCTGACGTTAGACTTTATTTGTCATGGTGTGCCGAGTCCAGGTGTGTTCCGCACATACTTGCGCGATGAAATAATCAGACTTTCCGCCCGTCAGGGCGGCGGAAAAAATACGGTTTTGCTCCCATGTATTCCCCTTGTCGCGGAAAGTGATGGATTGGGTGAGGGGGAAGTGAAGATACAATCCGTCTCTTTCCGCGACAAAAGGAATGGGTGGAAAAAATTCGGTTTTGCTCTCGGTCTCTCCAAGGCGTCAGCCGCAGGAGAGAAAAATTCGGTTTTGCTCTCGTATTCCCCTTTGAACAAGGACTTGTTCATGCGCGGTTTCCTGCGTGATTTGTATCTGCGTCCCAGCTGCTACGCTTGTCCTGCTAAACAGTTGAAAAGTGGCAGCGATATTACGCTTGGCGATTTTTGGGGCATAGAAACCCTGCTGCCAGAATTGGACGACGACCGTGGCGTGTCTGCTGTAACCGTCAACACCGAAAAGGGAAGAGCCTTGTTGCAAGAGGGTAATGTCGAACTGACAGAAGTGGCATACAGTGAGGTGGTAAAGCGCAATTCTGCATTGGTGCATTCGGCAAGCGAACCGAAAGGCAGAAGGGCGTTTTTTGAGGCGGACGGACTCACGTTTGAGGCAAAGATAAATAAGTTGGCAAAGACACCGTTCTCGTTATACGGCATGCTTCGCTGTATGGTGTTGCGTGTGTGTCCTCCCAAGTTGATACACATTATAAAGCATATTCTTAGACAATGAAAATAGGCATATTGACACAGCCTTTGCACAATAATTATGGCGGTTTGTTGCAGTGCTATGCGTTGCAAACAATGTTACAGCGCATGGGGCATGAAGCCTGGGTGCTGCAGCGCATACATCGCTATGAGCAGAACTGTTGGCGCAGCAAGGCAGAAATAGCACTGAAAAATGTGGTAAAACGCTTGATAGGGCGTGAGGTTTGCAAAAGGATTTCCGAGGAACAAAAGCAGACGGTTGGACGTCATACGCATTATTTTACAGAGAAGTACATTAATCCGCGCACAGAACCGATTTACAGCACGCATCGCTTGAAACAGATGGCGTATGATTTGGGCATAGAGGCTTATGTGGTGGGCAGCGACCAAGTGTGGCGCCCCATGTATTCGCCATGCATAACCAATTATTTTATAGACTTTGACTGTCGCAGCCAAGTAAAACGCATAGCTTATGCAGCATCATTTGGCGTGGATCATTGGGAATATACGCACCACGACACCGAATGTTGTGCCGCGTTGGTAAAGCATTTTGACGCTGTGTCGGTGCGCGAAGCTTCGGGGGTGGACTTGTGCAAGAGGTATTTAGGTGTGAAAGCCCAGCACGTATTAGACCCCACCTTGTTGCTTGATCGGGCCGATTATGAGCGCTTGGTGGCGAATGAACATGAAACACAGCGCGATGGCTCTTTGTTCTGCTATATTCTTGACAAGGCCGCCAACAAACAGCAAGTCATAGAGTCGGCAGCCAAGGCTACGGCGTTGCAGCCTTTTTATACCATGCCCGAACTCGAATCGACTATCGCAAATGTGACACGTGACATAGAGGCATGTGTGTTTCCTGCGGTAACAGCATGGTTGCGCTCGTTTATGGACGCTAAAATGGTGGTGACCGACTCGTTTCACGGTTGTGTGTTCAGCATCATATTTAACAAGCCGTTTTGGGTGATAGGCAATGCAGGGCGTGGCATGGCCCGTTTCAAGTCTTTGTTGTCACAATTCGGATTGGAAGAGCGCATGATTTCTGTACAGAATATAGCAACCACCAATTGGCAAAAGCCCATTGACTGGCAGAGAGTGAATGCCCGCCGCGATGCGTTGCGGGTAGAAGCTTTGCAGTTTTTACAGAAGAGTTTGACGTTGTAGAGAATGCGTTCTGCATGATTGTGGATTAGCGAAGAATATAGAAATATCTGTAATTAAAGTCTATGGATAGTGCTGCAGATTAAGGAAAAATAGTACTTTTGCATAAGATAGCATCGTACAAGCAAATTTGACGTTCTGCTCTCACCTTGCAGAGATCTAAGTAAAACAGATACATAAAAGAATAGCACAATCAGGTATTTTATGATAAAGTCAGTCAGTATACAGAATTGGGGGCCAATTAGCAATTTACAGTGCCAGAGATTGGGACGCATCAATTTGCTGGTTGGTAAGAATGGTATAGGCAAGACTCAGGCGGTTAAGGCCTTGTATACGGCCGTTAATGCTACGGAACAATATAAACGTGGCATTGAACACCGTAGTATTGCCCAGCTGCTGACTGATAAATTATATCGCACCTTTATGCCTAAGAAAATAGGCGAGTTGGTGAAGAAGGGCGAGAATGAATTGCAGTTTGAAATGCGTGATGAGAAGGATCGTATGCTAAAATTCCGTTTTGGCAAAGATACGGCATCGCAAATTCAAAATGTGGAAAATACCTATGAGCCATGTGACACGAACTCAATCTTCATACCGGCAAAAGAAATAATTTCGTTGCAGTCTCTCATACTTGAAAGCCGCAGTGCGAAGTTTAATATGCCAGGATTTGACGATACCTATCTGGATTTGGCATTGGCCTTGACACCTGCTTATCGTGGACGTAATTACAAAGAGTTTGCTGAGGTGCGCAAGGTGCTGAAAAGTGCCATTGGTGGAAAGGTGGAGTACGATGAAGAGCGGAAAGAATGGTACTTTAGTGATGACAAACATCGCGTATATGGCATAGCATTGGCTTCGGAGGGTATTAAGAAAATGTCTGTTGTAGACGTCTTGCTTGGTAATCATTTCCTTACTCCCGAAAGCATCGTTTTTATTGACGAATTTGAGGCTGCTCTACACCCGCAGCTAATAGCGCGCTTTGCTGAAATGGTAGTAGCGTTATCGCAAAAGGGCATTCAGTTCTTTATCACCACACACTCGTATGCTGCGGTAAAGAAATTCTATATCCTTGCTCATAAAAACGAGATTGATATACCTTTCTTATCGTTTGAGGAAGATGATATTAAAATACACAATCTGCGTGAGGGTTTGCCCGACAACCCGATTATACAGGAGTCGGTGAAACTTTACATGGAGGAACTTGACTTATGAGGCAGATTGTAGTAGAGTCAGACATGCGTTTTGTTGTAGATGATGCGCAAGTATTTCGTGTTGAAGAAAACGCTTATTTACAGAAATCACAGAATATAATGCTCTGTGAGTTTGTAGCTTGGAATGAGGCAAATCAAGTAACTTTGGTGGAAGCAAAGACCTCATCGCCAAAGCCTAATAATGGGTGTGAAGATTACAAAAAGACGTTGCCATATTTTGTTGACTGCGTGCAGCACAAGTTCGAAAATTCATTTCATACTTTTGTGGCTGCAAGGGTAGGGCGTTTTGCCATGGATAGCAAGGTGTTATTGCCCGCAACGGTATCATCAGTGGTTATAGGAGAAAGTGATGTTACATTTTATCTTGTAATCAAAAATCACAAGACAGATTGGTTGCCTTGCATATCGGATATGTTGAAGAAACAGTTGCACCCTTTCCTTACGTGTTGGAATATAAGGGATTCTTCGATTAAGGTGTTGAATGAGGATATTGCCCGCCAAAAAGGGCTGATTGAGTAGTTGATAGAATAATATCCTTGTAAAGGGAAAAGAGCAGTTTTAATTTGTATTAGAAAATAAATGTATAGGTCGAGGCCGTCACAGTATGGCTTTGGCCTAAAAGACTTGTTTTATATTTTTGATATTGAGATAACGAAGGATTTCCCTTTTCGCTATCTCTTTTTATTTACCCATAAATTATGTCCCCCTCAATTTCCATCATAGTCCCCGTCTATAAGGCGGAGGCTTATTTGCACCGTTGTGTTGACAGCCTGTTGGCACAGACGTTTACCGACTTTGAAGTGCTGCTCATAGACGACGGATCACCCGACCGCAGCGGTGAAATATGCGATAATTATGCGCGCAAGGACGCCCGCGTGCGCGTGTTCCACCAAACGAATGGCGGGGTGAGTGTGGCACGGCAGCGAGGCCTTGATGAGGCCCTTGGCGAGTACACCATTCATGCAGATCCCGATGACTGGGTAGAACCTGATATGCTTGAAGAACTTTACCGAAAAGCAAAGGAAGATGATGCGGATATGGTGATTTGTGATTTTATTAACGAGAACAAAATGGGGGGGGGTAATTTGCAAGCAAAGACCCTCGGTCTGTACTGCTGAGGCAGTGCAAAGGCAAATGTTGTTCCAGCAACTGCACGGCAGTTGCTGTAACAAACTCGTGAGACGAGTTTGTTACAGCAAGTATGGTGTCAGCTTTCCGAAAGATATAATTCGTTGGGAAGATTTGTACGTGGTGTGTGCGTTGTTGTCGAACCCCATAAAAGTTAGTTATCTGCCGAAAGCATTTTATCATTATGACTTGATGTCGAATGCCAACAGCATTGTGCGCAAGCCCACAATGAGAGGACTTAAATCGCAGATATATTTTATAGAGCATTTTAGTAGTGTTGGAATCCCTTCTGAAATGTTATATCCCGCAATGAAGGCTACTCTTGAATTGGCTTACGTTTCAGCGTTGATACCGATTAAGAAAATATCGGCTTTATTCCCAGATGTGAATGAAGCATATATTCATTCCGACAGAAATGGGATAATAGCGAAAGGGGTAAAGGCGGCTTTGAGTGGCAATGTGTTGAAGGCTTATTTATGCAGACGCCTTTTGCAATTATATCTGAAACTTAGACATGGTTAAAAAGAATCCAGCAATTTCCATCATAGTCCCCGTCTATAAGGCGGAGGCTTATCTGCACCATTGTGTTGACAGCCTGTTGGCACAGACTTTTACCAACTTTGAAGTGCTGCTCATAGACGACGGTTCACCTGACCGCAGCGGCGAAATATGCGATGCGTATGCAAAGAAAGATGCCCGCGTGCGCGTGTTCCACCAACCAAACGGCGGTGTGAGTGTGGCGCGGCAGCGGGGCCTTGATGAGGCCCTTGGCGAATATACCATTCATGCAGATCCCGATGACTGGGTGGAGCCTGATATGCTTGAAGAACTTTACGGAAAGGCAAAGGAAGATGATGCGGATATGGTGATTTGTGATTATTACACAAATGATGGCAAAGTTCAGAAACACGTAAAGCAGCGCCCAAGTAAACTCGACCATTGCACAGTCTTGCATGAGTTGTTCCAACAACTGCACGGCAGTTGTTGTAACAAACTCGTGAAACGAGTTTGTTACAACAAGTATGGGGTGAATTTTCCGAAAGATTTGTCTCTTTGTGAGGATTTGTATGTGAATAGTGCGTTGTTGCTTCATGATATAAAAGTAACGTATGTGGGGAGGGCGTTTTATCATTATAAACAGATTGAGGGATCTATATCAAATACGTATAGCAGTGCGGATATAGAATATCTGATGTTGTTAAAGGTAAAATTTACCAAACTATTTAGTGGGCTTGCAGACATATCGTTTGTCGCAGATTCCTTTGACCGGAATATTTTGCGCAGTGCCTTTTGGGGACATTATATGTCCAACAAGCTATTTAAGGAGAGATTTGGTGATTATAAGTGGAAACAGTTAAAAACTTTTGTATTTCCGATGTCAATAGTGTATTACTTGTCGTGTCATGGTTTTTACGGCATAATGTATGCGGTTGCAAAAGCATTAAAAAATAAGAGATAATGGTCCAACTTCAGCTAAGCCGTAAGCGTTCTAACTATCGAATTTTAGTGATATTTGTGCTATTGTTATGTCCAATAGCAAGTGTACCTTTAATTATTTCGGGCATATTGAACAAAAGGCATGAACTCTTGCCATTGTTGTCCTTCGTCATGGCCACATTGGCCATATTGTCTCCTCCATTTGCCGATTTGTACCGTCACGCTTTGAATTTTCAATATTACAAGCATTCAAGTGTTCCTATTAGCAGTATCTTTATGCAGAAGGATTATGTGTTGGATTTGTTGGAGTACTACTTTGCCAAATGGAATTTTAATTTCGAATTCATAAGGGGACTGTTCGTTTTTGTCTGTTACCAAATAGCTTTTGCATTATATAAGGAGTTGTTCAAATATGTGCCAGCATTGTCTTATAGCAAGAAGTATCGCTGCATCGTATTCTTGTCGGTGTTTTTTTTAGTGCCATTTATATGGATTGTAAACGGCTTGCGCTCAGCAACTTCTTCTTATTTGTTAGTTTATTCTTGGTTATCATTATATAACGGTAAAAGGATAAAATGTTGGTTATTTGCATTGTTAGGTGTCTTTACGCACTTTTTTGGTTTCGTATTTATACCTGTAATAATATTATTCCACTTTCGCAAGTATAGGATCGGCTATTTTACCTATGTAATAGGAGCTATAGTACTATTCTTGTTGGGAAAAGCAATCTTTTCGAATCTGCTTGACAGTATATCAGAAGAAACATTGTCGAGTGTAGGTGTGACATCACAAAACAGAGACTACTATGCAGGAACAGACGAGGAGGGGGCTTTGACCTATTCCGGTTTGTCATTTAATGGATTTATTGCCATGTTTATGGAACGCTCCCCTTTGTTCTACATATTTTTTATGACAATTAAATCAAGGTGTAGAAATTATGATAAGGACGACTTGTTTATGATAAGAGTGTTATTCCTACTCTGGATATTTATTTCATCATCATGGATACCATTCCAACGAATATCGTGGCTCATCTCGCCAATAGTGATGTTTTTATTTATCAAGAATATGAAGTTTAGTGAACAGCATATTAGGACACGACTATTGTTGTTGTTTACGATTATAGGGCAGATTGCATACATATATGGCTATCGTATGGTATTTTTCAACACTCCATTTTATTTGATATCATTGCCCCTTTATTTTCCAGTATTTCATTCATATCCAGGTTCTTTTTATATAGCAGATGATGCGCCAATAAGGTTTCTGCAATAATAACCCTATTTGTAGAAAAACAAACATGACAATTATGCATTCCCCTCAAACAATACTTTACCTTGTTCCTTCGCTCATTCCATGTGGCCCAATCAATGTGGTTTACAACATATTGCGACATTTGGACAGGAAGCGTTTCTCGCCAGTGGTGGTAGCTTTGTCTGATGCTGGTGAAAGGTGTAACCAAGCTGATTTTGAGGCGCTGGGCGTGGAGGTTCATAACCTGCATTTGACGAAATGGTACTTGCAATGGCATGTGGGAGAAGTGGCACGGAGAATGGAATCATTATTCCCAGACAAACGTGTAGTGTTGCATGCCCATGGATATTATCCTACACTCATTTTGGCGGCCATGAAGGGACGCAAAACGCTGACCACTGTGCACAACATCTGCGATGAAGATTTTGTGATGCAAAAGGGCTGGGCTTTGGGCGGCTATATGGCAACCATGTACAAACGGTGCTTGCCCAAATTGGCTTGTTGTGTGGCCATAAGCAACAGCATGAGGCAGTACTATGTGTCGAAAGTTGCGGGGTGTAAGCGTATGGAGGTGGTGTACAATGGTGTAGAACAAATGGCTAAGAACTATGATGCGGCTGTTCTGCGTAAAGAATTGAAAATACCTGATGGTTATAAGGTGTTGCTCTATCCGGCTGTACTGAAAAAATGTAAAAACCATATTTATTTAGAAAAAGAGTTGCTGAATGCGACAAACGGCAAGTGGGTGTTGTTGATAGCTGGTGATGGTCCTTTAAGAAAACACTGTATAAAGGTAGCTGATGGTGACGAGCGCATACGTTTGTTGGGGTACAGGTCGGATATTGACCGGCTGTTGTCGGTAACAGATTTTTTGGTGAGTCCGTCGGTAAGCGAAGGACTGCCTATGGCAGTGCTTGAGGCTTTGATGGCCGGTGTGCCTTGTTTGCTTTCGGCCATACCGCCGCATCGCGAAATAATGCAGCAGGTGTTTGGTAATGATACTTTGATTTTTGACGAAACGCAACGTGGAGCTTTGGCGGAATTGTTTGACAGAGTAGGGGGGCAAAAATTCAACCACAGTCTGATAAGCGAGAGGGCCAAGGCAGCCTACAGTGCCGAGGTGATGGCGCGTGGTTATGAACGCGTTTACAGCCAGATGGGTGATGATGGAACAAATGTAATGTAGGGAAAACGTAACAGTTTAATTTTTAGGAGAAAATATGCAGCAGTTTTCTGTGCTGATGTCGGTATACTCTAAAGAGCGTGCCGGCTTTTTGCGTGTGGCATTAGACAGCGTGTTTAATCAGACAATAGTGCCGACTGAGGTGGTGCTGGTTGAAGACGGGCCATTAACAGCAGAACTTGACAGTGTGATAGATGAATACAGCAAGCGCTATGCACAATTGAAGGTGATAAAGTTGTCTGTTAATGGTGGATTAGGACGGGCTTTGAGAGTCGGACTCCGCCATTGCTCGTACGACTTGGTGGCGCGCATGGACACCGATGATATTTGCCGGTCAAATCGTTTTGAACGGCAGTTAAGGGTTTTTGAGCAACAACCTGAACTGAGTGTGTGCGGCGGGTGGATCAGCGAGTTTAGTAATGACCCTGAAAAACCGCATTCGTATCGTAAATTGCCAGAACACTCAACGGAGATAAGCGCTTTCGGTCAGAAGCGCAATCCTGTTAATCACGTGACGGTGATGTTCAAAAAGGCAGATGTGGAGGCTTGTGGCGGGTATCAGGATTATCCTTTGTTTGAGGATTATTACTTGTGGGTGCGCATGTTGGTGTCGGGGTGCAAATTTTACACCATACAAGATGTGTTGGTTAATGTGCGGGCAGATCTTGGCATGATAGCACGCCGTGGCGGATTGCGCTACGCTCGAACAGAGATACGTTTGCAGTTCTTGTTTTATGGTTTACGTTATATAGGGTTTGTCACCATGTTGCAAAACATTGCTATACGGTTTACTACGCGCATAATGCCTCGGGGCGTGCGCTCATGGTTGTATAAAAAGAAACTACGATATAATGAGGCAAAATGAAGCGGCAAAAGCCAGTCAATTGTTTGTAGAGCTGCTACGCTTGTCGTTAGCCCCTCAAAAGGGGCAGATGCTAAGCAGGGCGCCAGCGGATTGTGAATGGCATAACTTGTTTGACGAGTGTAAGCGCCATTCGTTGGTGGGCATGATGTATGAGGCTGTGGCGTGTCTGCCGCCTGTACAACGCCCGCCTCGTGACGTGTTACTGCCGTGGTATGCACTGACAGAGAGAATAAAACAACAAAATGCTTTGCTCAATGTAGAGGCCGCGCGTGTGTGTACACAACTTGAACGCGACGGCCTGCCAAACGTGTTGTTAAAAGGACAGGGCGTGGCCTTGCTTTATCCGCATCCGGAACTGCGTATGCCCGGTGATATAGACCTGTGGATTGCGGTAGAACGTTCAGCCATAATGCGCTATGTGCACAGCAAAGGGTGGCATGTGCACACAACATTGCTGCATACGGAGTTCCTGATGTCGGGGGTGACGGAAGTTGAGGCCCACTTTATGCCATCGTACCGCTATAATCCGTTAAAGCATTGGCAGATGTGCCGGTTATTTGACAGTGTAGAAGATGTACAACTACAACATAAGGTTTCTTTAGAGTCTGGAGGCAATACATTGGTAAGTGTGCCTACGGCGGCCTTTAATCGTGTGTATTTGCTGGCTCACATATACCGCCACTTCTTTGGTGAGGGAATAGGATTGCGTCAGCTCATAGACTATTATTATTGTTTGCGTCAGGGCTTTAGTGCTGCTGAGGCAGAGCAAACGGTGCATTGGCTTAAAAAAATGGGTATGTACCGCTTTGCACGGGCTATGATGTATGTGATGCGCACTTTGCTGCAGTTGCCCGATCAGTATTTGTATGCAATGCCCGATGCACGACTTGGCAAAATGCTCTTGCGTGAGGTGATGCTGGCTGGAAATTTTGGGCAGCATGATCAGCGTTATGTTCAGCTGAACTCCTCGAACCGCCTTGCGCGATTTTGGACCAAGACTCGGCGCAATGTATCATTCGTGTGCTATTACCCGGGCGAGGTATTGTTTGATGTGCCGTTCCGTATGTGGCATTATGCTTGGCGCAAGTTACATGGCTATTTATAAAGGTTTGGCTTAGGTAAGGAACCTCGAATTCTTTTTGTTATACCAAAATGGTTGGTGGAAAACGCCTGTTCTTTTTGGTATAACAAAATGTAACTAATAATTATTGTAATATACAGATGACAAAACTAATGACAATGAATGCTTTCTGCAATCAATTTAACCTTAATCAAAAAGCTTAACAGTATTATTATGAAGAACAACATACACCAGCTATTTCAACAAACAATCAAAGAGCAAAATATGGAACACTTTAAGTTCATACCCGATGGTATGAATGCCTTTGAACGTAATGTGAAGCGTATAATTGACATGTTTACAGCACTTGCGTGCTTGATAGTGTTTTCACCCCTATTTCTGTACTGCTACGTAGCGGTGAGACGTGAGAACGGTGGCCCCGCCATTTACAAGCAAGAGCGCATTGGGCGCTTTGGACGGCCGTTCTACATTTACAAGTTCCGCTCCATGCGGCTTGATGCCGAAAAGATGGGGCCGCAACTGTATAATACAGGACATGACCCGAGGTTGACAAAGATTGGCAAATTCCTGCGTGAACACCATCTCGACGAACTGCCGCAGTTGTGGAATGTGTTTTGTGGCGATATGGCTTTTATTGGACCACGCCCCGAAAGGCAATTTTACATAGACAAGATAATGGAGCGCGACCCGCGTTACACTTGCTTGTATCAAATACGCCCTGGCGTGACATCGTACGCCACACTCTATAATGGCTACACCGACACGGTGGACAAGATGGTTGCACGATTGCGCTACGACCTTATTTATCTTGAACACCGCTCGTGGTGGCTCGATGCCAAAATATTGTGGCTCACGTTTTACCGCATTGTGTCGGGTACAAAGTTTTAAGAACGTAATAGTGAATAATATGAACTATAAAGAACAAGACAGAGAACGGATAATCAACTATATCAAACAGCATGGCGGCCGTTGCGCTGTGGCTGACATCATGCAGCATAGCGGAGCCGAGAAACTGCGTGTGCACACCATACTGTTTGAGGAGTGTATGGTGGGACGCATGGAGGCTGTTGAAGAAGGCCCCTTTGGTAGTCCAAGGGTGGTGATGCTTGTTGAGGCGTAGGCCCGCTATTCGTTCGGTTTCAATGGGCTGCAATATTATATGGGTGATTCTAAAAATTCTGTTTTCAGAGTTCTGCAATACTGAAATGTGATTAGCACTTTCGATAGCGCACAAATCCCTATTCCAGAATTATTAGAACCACCCATATTTCCTTTTCCAAAATCAGGAATACGCATGAGTAGTATGCGACTTTACGATTACCAGCTTGACATGAAGCAACGAATTGATGCGGCCTTTGAGTCGCATCAATCTGTTATGGTACAAATGCCAACAGGCACGGGTAAAACCTGCTTGTTGGCTTTTTGCGTTTGTGACTGGTTGAGGCTGCATGGTGGTTGCGTGTGGATAGTCACGCATCGTCGCGAATTGGTGGCCCAGGTGCGGCATACCTTGCAGCAGGTGCTGCCCGAGGTGTCTGGCGCTGAGGGGGGTGCTGCAGCTGGGGCGGACCTTGATGCCAGGATAAAGGTGTACTCCATTCAGTGGCTGTGCCGCCATTACGGAGAGATGGGCGAACAACCGGGTTTGATGGTGATAGACGAGGCGCACCATGCGCTGGCTGCTACGTATGCCGAGGTGATGAATGCTTGCCATGGGGCTAAAAAGCTGGGATTGACCGCCACCCCGTGCCGGCTCAACTGTCGTGGATTTGGACAATTGTTTGAGGTGTTGCTGCAATCGTGGTCGTATAATAAGTTTATAGCTAATGGGCGTTTGTCGCTATACGACTACATGTCGGTAAGGCCCGACAGCGAGGAGCAAAAGGTGGTGTGCGGATTGAAAAGACGTGCCGCAGACGGCGATTTCTCGTTGAGGGAAATGCGCGAAAAACTTGATGTGCGTCCCAGTATAGAGCGACTTTGCCATACAGTGCAGCAATATGCGTATGGCAAGAAGGGCATTGTTTATGCCATAGACATAGACCATGCCAATCATGTGGCCGATTACTATTGTGCTCATGGCATAAAAGCGCTGGCCATCAGTGCCCGAACACCTGCTGATGAACGCAACAGGGCGGTTGAACGCTTTAAGCAGGGACAAATAGAGGTGCTTGTGAATGTTGACTTGTTTGGCGAGGGATTTGACTGCCCAGATGTGGAGTTCATACAGTTGGCGCGCCCAACACTTTCGTTGGCAAAGTATTTGCAGCAGGTGGGGCGCGGCATGCGTGTGTATGAGGGCAAAAAGTATTGTTTGATATTGGATAATGTGGGGCTTTACCGCTTGTTTGGTCTTCCTTCGGACGATCGTGACTGGCAGGCCATGTTCGATGGGCGTGTGGCGGGAAAGGCAGATGTAAGGCAAGCAAGGAGCGTACTCGACATGGGGATTTTGACCAGTCGGTCTAAAACGTCAGACGTTATGTCTACAGATGCGAAACGAACCGAAATGGTTGTGGTGATGACACACGACGGGCACCGCTACGACTTGAATTTGGACTATGGTTACAAACTGGTGCGTGGTATGGACGGTCGACAGGGCATAGTTGATGCGCAAGGCAATGAGGTGTTGCCGTGCACGTATAGCAAAATAGAGTTGACCGCACATGGCCTTGCCCGTTTGCATAGCCGGCGCAATTCAGACCGGGAACGTCCTTGGATTGACTTAAAAAATGGTGTGCGTTTTGTGCGGCAGCCCAAGGTTGTGCGATGTGAATGGCTCGAATTTGCTACGGCTGATGGTGTGCGACTCTACCCCAGAGTGCAGACACGATGGCTGACAGAGACCGACTTTGTTACACATGATGCGTTGCAGCGTGGCGTGGAGGACGGGTTGCGCTTCCGTCAATATTATATTTCGCCTTCGGCTGTGCCACAGCTCTACCGTTTGGTTGACAGAATGGACGGTTATGCCCTGTTTGAAGCACACGATGGACGTTATTATTACAAAAAGGATTATAGCACGAATTTGATGCCAATGGAGTGGGCCGAATGGAAACTTGAGAAGGACCAGTGGACAAGGCGCAAAGAGAGCTTTGAACAGGAAGCAAGGCATTTTAGAGAAACGTGTATGTTTGCCTATCCCGTAATGGCTGATGTGAGTGCTGGCTATAGATTGGCAGACTATCGCGAACCATTGGACGTGCGCATAGTGCGTAATGGTGCAACGGGTTACAACACATTGGTGCGTGATGAAAGAACCGCCCGGTGGCGGCCGGCTGGCTCGTACACGGCGGTGGGGCAGCAGGCTTATGGCGTACGTGTGGTGAAAAATTGGGAGGGCAAGTATTTGCTGCGAACACAATACTTTGAGAGGTTTGACGCACACGTTGATCCTAAGTTTGACTATGCCGAATTGCTTGATGATGCCTATTTGCATGTGAAAGAGCACGGCACAGAATACTATGTAGACCTTGAAAGCCGGATATGTTTTGACACAAAGCCTGAACTGGTAGAAATAGGGTGCGTGAAATTTCAGCGGGCTGGTGACTTGTATTTGCCATTTGACTATCGCTTGCCTGGCATCACTCCATACAGGCGTGGAGAGATAGTGGGTGGCAATGGCATTTGTTTTGTAGGCAAGCATCTGGTGGTGCTTGAGGGACATACTGAGGCTTATGAAGTCAAACATTGTTATGCCGACGGCAAGCGGTTTGTGGTGAGCCGTGTGGGGCATAACGATACGCTTGATTTGTACTACGACGGCAAGGGTGAACCAGAATTGTTGAATCGTGTAGATGCAGGTAAGGTACTTCACCAATGAATGAACTTGAAACATTCGTCTGCACTGCATTGAGTATCAGCGCTTTAGGCGGTGTAGACAAACTATGTGTCTGCCTGCACTAAATCAGCACAGAGCCTGCACGCAAAAGTAGGTGGTTGCACATGTTGTGCGCATCGGTTTGTAGTGTAACGGCGAAGCGTTGAACACGAAACGGGGAGTAGAAAAGTCTATCAGATGGATAGATCTTTCTACTCCCCGTTTCGCGTTTTTTATGTACCGATTGCAAGAGCATGTTGTCAGCTCTCCGTGTTGTCATGCAGTGCAGACAAGTGTATGTTCGGTGCAGACAAAAATGTAACTTGTCTACACTGCATAAAGCGCTGATATTCAATGCAGTGCATACAAAAAGTGTAGAGTGCAGACAATTTGACAGAAAATAATATGATGGCGTGTGCTGCCAGTGTGTGCACAGTAGTAGTTATGCCAGATTGCCGCGCTTTTCCATTTGCGCTTCGGCATATTCTTTGGTCACTTCAAAACTCTTCTTGTCGGTAGATGGCACTTCGAACATGGCGTCCATCATGATGGTCTCGACAATGGAGCGCAGACCGCGGGCGCCGAGTTTGAACTCGACAGCTTTGTCAACAATGTAGTCAAGCGTGTCCTGTGTGAAGGTGAGTTTGACACCGTCCATTTCGAATAGCTTGATGTATTGTTTAACGATTGAGTTCTTAGGTTCAACCAAGATGCGGGCAAGTGCCTCGCGGTCGAGCGGATTGAGGTAGGTGAGAACCGGCAGACGTCCGATAATTTCGGGAATTAAACCAAATGATTTGAGATCCTGCGGCTCGATGTACTTCATCAGGTTTTTGGGATCAATCTTTTTGGCATTCTGCACAGAGTTGTATCCTACGGTGTGGGCATTGAGACGCTGCGCAATGCGCTTTTCGATGCCGTCAAATGCGCCTCCGCAAATAAACAGGATGTTGCGGGTGTCGACGTGGATATAGTCCTGGTCGGGGTGCTTTCGGCCTCCCTTTGGCGGCACGTTGACCATTGTGCCCTCGAGCAGTTTGAGCAGGCTTTGCTGCACACCCTCGCCGCTTACATCGCGTGTGATTGATGGGTTGTCGGCTTTGCGGGCAATCTTGTCTATCTCGTCGATAAACACAATGCCGCGTTCGGCCTTGGCCACATCGTAATCGGCCACTTGCAACAAACGCGAAAGAATGCTTTCAACGTCCTCGCCGACATAGCCGGCCTCGGTAAATACGGTGGCGTCGACAATGGTGAATGGCACATCGAGCAGGCGGGCTATGGTGCGGGCAAGCAATGTTTTGCCCGTGCCGGTTGAGCCAACCATGATGATGTTAGACTTTTCAATTTCAACATCATCGTCCTTTTTGCCGTCTGTGGCTTGGGCCAGGCGCTTGTAGTGGTTGTAAACGGCTACGCTCATAAAGCGTTTGGCGTCGTCTTGCCCTATGATGTATTGGTCGAGGTATGCCTTGATGTCCTTTGGCTTTGGCACTTCATTGAGGTCAATGTCCTTCAGGGTGTTTTTGGCGTTTTTGCCGTTTTGTGTGGCACCAGGCATATATTCCTCAAGCATGTGGAAGGCACTTTGCACGCAGTCTGAGCAGATGTAGCCATCGGCGCCGTTGAGCATCATGGGCACTTCGCTCTCAGAGCGGCCGCAGAATGAGCATTTGTGCTCTTTTTTGTTAGCCATATTTAGTGTATGTGTGCTTTAAGCTTTCTTGGGTTCGAATATTTTGTCAATCATGCCGTACTCTTTGGCTTCCTGTGCTGTCATCCAATAGTCGCGGTCGGAGTCGGCCCACACTTTGTCGAAGTCGGTGTGTGAGTGGTCGGCGATGATGGTGTAAAGCTCTTTCTTGAGTTTTTGAATTTCGCGTGCAGTGATTTCGATGTCTGAAGCCTGACCCTGTGCGCCACCCATTGGCTGGTGAATCATGACGCGGCTATGGGGTAGGGCAGAGCGCTTGCCTTCCTGGCCTGCTACGAGCAACACTGCTGCCATTGAGGCTGCCATGCCAGTGCAGATGGTGCACACGTCGCTTTGAATGAATTGCATGGTGTCGTAGATGCCCAGTCCTGCATAAACTGAGCCGCCGGGAGAGTTGACATAAATGGAGATGTCCTTGCCGGGGTCGGTAGAGTCGAGGTAGAGCAGCTGTGCTTGCAGTGTGTTGGCAGTGTAATCGTCAATTTGTGTGCCAAGGAAGATGATGCGATCCATCATCAGACGTGAAAATACGTCCATTTGGGTGACGTTGAGCTGGCGTTCCTCAAGAATGTAGGGGTTGAGGTATTGGTTCTGGCTCTTTATCACATCGTCGAGCACCATTGAGTTGATGCCAGCATTGGCAGTGGCAAATTTTTTGAAATCGTTGATGTTCATGGTGTTACTTGTTATGGCAAATGTGCAAATATGCTCATGCTTTGATGGGACAGCGTTTGTAGCAAAGCTCTCTCATTTGCGCATTCGTATATTTGCACATTTGGAATGTAGTTTAATAAGAGTCGGGGAGGGGGGGGAGGCTCTTTATGGCGAATAGCGCGCAGCCTCGATAGCCCTGTGTGCCCCGGTGCTTATTTTGTAAGAACTATATTAGGCTTGTGCCTCGTCAGCCTTGTTGTTTTCTTCAAACATCTTGGCAAAGTCCTCAGATGAGATGTTCTTGTGGTTGAGTGTAACAACCTCCTTGAGGGCGGCAGCAAGTTTCTGATCAACGCAGCGGTCAACCAACTGGTTAACCTGCTCCTGGTGCTTCAGCATTTCCTGAGCGTAATTTTCGAGGTATTCGTCAGGAATGTTGTTCATGCCATACTGGGCAAACTGGAAGCGTGCGGCCTGAACTGCAGCAGCCTTGATGTCCTTGTCGTTAACCTTGATCTTGTTGGCCTTGACAAGCTGCTCTTTGATAAGGTGCCACTTGAGTTCGACGATGCTCTTGGCATAGTTGTCCTCAACAAACTTTTCGTCCTTGTCCTTGTTGTTGGCCTTCATGATTTTCTTGAGCAATTCGTCGGGGAATTCCAAGTCGCCAACCTTCTGCTCCATGTAGGCGCGTACGTCGAGCATGAACTTGTAGTCGCTGTCGTTAACCTGGAGGTCGTGAATGCTCTCCTTGATTTTGTTACGTGCGTCGTCCTCGCTCTTAACTTCGTCCTTGCCAAATACCTTGTCGAAGAATTCCTGATCGAGTGTGGCGGGTACGAAACGGCTGATTTCGTTAACCTGGAAGCTGAAGTTGCCAGCGTGGTTGGCCACGTCTTCACGTTCGATCTTGAACAATGACATCAACTCAGCCTCATTAGCCTCGTAGGCAGTAGTGGGGTTGAAGGTGATTACATCGTTCTTCTTGGCGCCATCGAAGATTTTCTTCTGGTCGTCGTTCTTGAAATATTCGGGCATCAAAGAGGCTGTTTCGATAACCAAGCCACCTTCTTTAGGCTGGCCGTTCTCGTCGAGTTCGGCCAAGGTGCCACGCATGATGTCTTTGGGCTCGTAAGAGTCTACATCTTCGGGGTGGCCAGCCTGCTGCTGGAGTGCACCGAGTTGCTTGCTGATGATGTCGTCGCTAACTTCGATGTCGTAGTAGTCGATGTTGTCTTCGTTGTTAAGCTCGGCCTTGAACTTGGGCGCGATGGCGATGTCGAAGATGAAAGTGAAGTCGTCCTGCTTTTCGATGTCCTGCGGTGTTTGCTTTTCGCTGCCGAGGGGTTCGCCAAGCATGTCAATCTTCTTGCTCTTGATATAGTCGAAAAGGCTGTCCTGCAGAAGTTTGTTTACTTCGTCAGCCTTAACTTGGGTACCGTACATTTTCTTAACAAGACTTGCGGGAACGTGACCGGGACGGAAGCCGGGCATTTGTACCTTTTTGCCTAATTCCTTGAGAGACTTGTTAACGTTGGCTTCGTAGTCAGCCTTGGCCATGTTGATGGTGAGTTCGCCACTAACTTTGCAAATCTTTTGAAATTGAATATCCATTTTACTGTTTTCTGTTTGTATTTCAGTGTTATTACGCCTATTTATATAAGGACCCATCTGTTGCGTGTTACTCCGAATGGCCTTATGGCATAAGCGGTGGCAAAATTAGCATTTTTCTTTGATAATGGGCGTAAAAGCGGCAATCTTTTTTCTGTTAGGAGGGTGTAATGTGTGGTGAGTATATAGTTTTTTCGTATAAAAGGGATAGTCCTACTGAATTTTTTGTACTTTTGCACACAAATAGTTATTTTGCTACAAAAACAAAAAGAATATAGCAATGTCAATGCAACATTCAAAAGAACTCATGAATCTTGCCGCCGATAATATACGTATATTGGCTGCGAGTATGGTAGAACGTGCAAAGTCGGGCCACCCGGGCGGTGCCATGGGCGGTGCAGATTTTATAAACGTGCTCTATTCCGAATTTCTTAACTTCGACCCCGAAGATGCCAAGTGGCGTTGCCGCGACCGTTTCTTCCTTGACCCTGGTCACATGTCGCCGATGCTATATTCACAATTGGCATTGATTGGCAACTATACAATAGATGAGTTGAAGCAATTCCGCCAATGGGGCTCGGTTACTCCTGGACACCCAGAGGTGTGCCAAGAGCGTGGTATTGAAAACACGAGCGGTCCGTTGGGACAAGGTCATACCTTTGCAGTAGGTGCTGCTATCGCTGCCAAGGCGTTGTATGCACGTACTGGGAACCCTGGTTTTGACAAGGAAAAGATTTATGCCTATATATCAGATGGCGGTGTGCAAGAGGAAATATCGCAAGGCGCAGGACGTCTTGCGGGGCACCTCGGCTTGAACAACCTCATCATGTTCTTTGATGCCAATGAAATTCAGTTGTCAACCGAGACTTCGGCTGTGATTTCGGAAGATACTGGCATGAAGTATCGCGCTTGGAATTGGAATGTGCTGGAAATTGACGGCAATGATGCAGATCAAATCCGCGAGGCTCTGAAGGCTGCTAATGAAGAAACTGCACGTCCTACTTTGATTATCGGTCATTGTGTGATGGGCAAGGGCTGCCGTAAGGCTGATGGCACTTCGTACGAACATAACTGCAAGACACATGGTGCCCCGCTTGGCGATGGTGCGTATGTGAACACTATTAAGAATTTGGGTGGTGACCCTGAAAATCCCTTCGTTATTCGCGATGAGGTAAAACAGATGTACGAAGAGCGCAAGGCCGAACTTCGTAAGATTGTAGCTGCCCGCCGTGCTGAAGAGAATGAGTGGGAGAAGAATAATGCTGAAAAGGCATCGCAACTCAACGACTGGATGGCTCGCAAGCTGCCCAATATACCTTGGGAAACTGTGGAACAAAAGCCTAATTCGCCCACACGTAATGGTTCTTCAGCTTGTTTGAGCTTGCTTTCAGAGTATGTGCCCAACATGATTGTATCGTCTGCAGACCTTTGTAACTCGGATAAGACGGACGGCTTCTTGAAGCATACAACAGAAATCACCCGTACCAACTTTGCTGGTGGTTTCTTGCAAGCTGGTGTGTCGGAACTGACAATGGCTTGTGTTTGCATAGGTATGATGCTGCATGGTGGTATCATAACTGCCATGGGTACATTCTTCGTGTTCTCAGACTACATGAAGCCCGCCATACGTATGGCTGCGCTGATGGAAGTGCCTGTTAAGTTTGTTTGGACACATGATGCTTTCCGTGTAGGTGAAGATGGCCCAACTCACGAACCTGTGGAGCAGGAGGCTCAAATTCGCTTGATGGAGAAGTTGAAAAATCACAGCGGACGCGACAGTGTACGTGTACTCCGCCCCTGTGACGTGCATGCTGTAACAGAATGTTGGCGCATGGCCATGGGAAACATGGATACACCGACTGCCATGATTTTCAGCCGTCAGAATGTGAACGACTTGCCTGCTGGCACTGATTATCACGAGGGTATATTACATGGCGCTTATGCCGTAGTGAAGGAAGCAAATCCCGATGTAATACTCGTGGCATCAGGTTCGGAAGTGGCTACTTTGGTTGATACTGCAGCTCTGCTTAAGGCTGATGGTGTTCGTGCCCGTGTAGTTAGTTGTCCGAGCGAAGGCTTGTTCCGCCGTCAGAGCAAGGAATATCAAGAGGCTCTGTTGCCAACGGGTGGCAAGATCTTTGCCCTCACGGCAGGTTTGCCTGTGACCTTTGAAGGCATAGCAGGCTCAAACGGTAAGGTATATGGCTTGGAAAGTTTCGGTTTCAGCGCTCCTTACAAGGTGCTTGACGAGAAACTCGGATTTACGCCTCAGAATATCCATAAGGAAGTTTTGGCGTACTTGAACAAGTAAAATCAAATAAGAAAATGGTAGGACTTGCAAGTGATCATGCTGGTTTTGAACTGAAACAGTATGTAAAGGAGTACCTTGAAGCCAAGGGAATTGAATATAAAGATTATGGTACGTATTCGACAGACAGTTGCGACTATCCTGATTTTGCACATGCGCTGGCCCGTGGCATAGAGCAGTGTGAGGTGGATAAGGGTGTTGCAATTTGTGGCAGTGGCGAAGGTATCTCGATGACTCTGAACAAACATCAACGTATTAGAGCTGCATTGGTGTGGATTCCTGAAATAGCCCACATGACGCGTTTGCACAACGATGCGAATGTGTTGGTTATGCCCGGACGCTATATCGATACGAAGGTGGCACACGACATAATGGACGAATTCTTCAATACAGAGTTTGAAGGTGGACGCCATGTGCGCAGAATAGAGAAAATTCCGGTGTAGTTAGTTGAAAAATCAGAGTGAATGCGTTCTAAATCAGTAAGATTTCGTATCTTTGCAGTCGCTTTGGCAAAAATAATATTAAACTAAATACATTAAACTGGAATGACTAAATCAGAAATCATCAAGGCTATAGCAAGCAAGAAGGGTTTCGACCGCGACACTGTGTCGAAGGTGTTGGAGGCTTTCACAGGCGAAATAAAGACAGCGTTGCTCGATGGTAAGAGCGTAAGTATGCGTGGCTTTGGCACATTCTATTTGAAGCACCGTGCTGAAAAGACTGCCCGTAACATGCAAAATAATACCACTATCATCATACCAGAGCACGATATTGCTGCATTTAAGCCTGCTAAGGAGTTTGCCGTGTCGGTGAAAGATAAAAGTCAGAAAGCTTAAAATATAACTAACATAATTAACCATAAAACGTAATAGGTATGCCTAACGGAAAAAAGAAGAAAAGACACAAGATGTCTACTCACAAACGTAAAAAAAGACTGCGCAAGAATCGTCATAAGAGCAAGTAAAGGCTCGACGACTCTCAGCAAGAGTCTCTTTTAACCCACCAACGAGTAAACGAGCTAAAGTTATGGCCCCGAAAGGAGCATGATTACTCGTTTGCTCGTTCTTTTTTACTTAAATGAAGGTAGCTGGTGCACAGTTAATATTTGATGTGTGGACAGACTACTTTTGAAAGAATTATATTTATATTCATGACAAGCGAAGTTATTGTAGATGTTACGAAAAAGGATATTTCCATCGCGTTGCTCGAGGATAAAAGACTCGTTGAGTACCAGCGCGAGGGACGTTCTGAGCATTTTTCGGTAGGAAACATCTATTTGGCAAAGGTGCGCAAGCTCATGCCAGGACTGAATGCTTGCTTCGTGAATGTTGGTTTTGAGCGTGATGCCTTTCTGCATTATTTGGACTTGGGCACACGCTATCATGCTCAAGAGAAATATCTGCAGTTAATTGCAGATGGGCGACGCAATGTGACACTCGACAAGGTGGGCAAACAGCCTGACCTGGACAAGGACGGCAGTATACAAAACACGCTGAAAGTTGGACAGGAAATATTGGTGCAGATAGTGAAAGAACCTATCAATACCAAAGGTCCACGATTGACTTCGGAACTTTCATTTGCAGGCCGTTTCCTTGTATTGATTCCATTTAGCGAAAAGATATCGGTATCGTCGAAAATCAAGTCGGGAGCTGAACGCACGCGATTGAAACAGCTCATTCAAAGCATTAAGCCTAAGGGCTTTGGCGTGATTATACGTACGGTGGCTGAGAACATGCGTGTGGCGGAACTTGACAACGAAATGCGAATTTTGCTCAAGCGTTGGGAAAACACCATAGCTAAGGTGAAGCAAACTCGCCGCGAGGCATTGACCTTGCCGCAGTTGGCCTATGAGGAGACAAGTCGCACTGTTGCTTTGCTGCGTGACTTGTTTAATCCCTCGTATGAGAACATTTATGTCAACGATCAGACGGTGTTCAACGAGGTGCGCAACTATGTGAGCTTGATTGCTCCAGAGTGTAAGGATATTGTGAAATTGTATAAGGGGGTTGTGCCCATATTCGACAATTTCTCGGTGACCAAACAGATTAAGACTTCGCTCGGTCGCACCGTAACATACAAGCATGGCGCCTACTTGATAATAGAACAGACTGAGGCTTTGCATGTTGTTGACGTGAATAGTGGTAATCGATCAAAAAGCTCGGAAGGACAGGAGGTTAATGCACTTGATGTGAACCTTGGTGCCGCAGACGAATTAGCACGCCAATTGCGCTTGCGCGATATGGGTGGTATCATTGTGGTCGACTTTATTGACATGAACTTGCCCGAAAATCGCCAAAAACTTTACGAGCGCATGGTTGAGAACATGCGTAAGGATCGTGCAAAGCATAGCATTTTGCCGCTCTCGAAGTTTGGATTGATGCAGATTACGCGTCAGCGTGTGCGTCCGGTAATGGATGTCAACGTAGAGGAAACTTGTCCTACTTGTGGTGGCACAGGAAAAATTAAGCCCAGCATATTGTTTACTGATTCTCTTGAAACTAAGATTGACACATTGGTAAACAAACTTGGTATCAAGCGTTTCCGCCTTTATGTGCACCCGTTTGTAGCTGCATATATAAACCAGGGATTTTTCTCAATCAAAAGACGCTGGCAAATGAAGTATGGTATGGGCGTAAGGGTTTATCCCAACCAAAAATTAGCTTATTTGCAATATGCCTTTTATAACACGAACGGCGAGGAAATACTGATGAACCAACATAATGACATGAAGTAAGAACAGTATTAAAACAAAACAAAAGTGATGCCCCAGAAAACTATTATGAGTTTTTTGGGGCGTTATTTGTTGTGTGCTGCTTAGGAATTCCGATATTTGCAAGTGGGTGCAGGGAACTCTGCATTATTATCATTAAAACAAAATATGGATAACATGCAACCAACACAAAATTATCGGGCTTGTGTAAACAGGTATGATGCGGCAGACATCTTGTACAGGCGATGTGGAAAGAGTGGCGTGCTCTTGCCAAAGGTAAGTTTGGGCTTCTGGCATAATTTTGGGGGTGAGGATTCGTATGCTCGTTGCCGTGAAATAGCGCATTATGCTTTTGACCATGGTATTACGCATTTTGACTTGGCAAACAATTATGGCCCCCCTCCAGGTAGTGCAGAAGAGACTTTGGGACACCTTCTGCGTGACGATTTTGCTCCTTATCGTGACGAATTGTTTATTGCAACTAAGGCCGGATATGACATGTGGCCTGGACCATACGGAAATTGGGGGTCGCGCAAATATTTGATGTCAAGTCTTGACCAAAGTTTGAAGCGTATGGGCATTGAATATGTAGACTTGTTCTATAGCCATCGTTATGATCCAAACACACCTTTGGAGGAGACATTGCAAGCTATGGTCGATGTGGTTAAGCAAGGTAAGGCTTTGTATCTTGGCATAAGTCGTTGGCCGTTGGAGGCTCTGAAGTTCGCTTACCAATATTTGAAGGAACGTGATTGCCCGCTCTTGATTTATCAAGGACGCTTAAACTTGATAGATCGTGCACCGCAGGATCAAGGTATATTGGATTACTGCGTAGAACAGGGCATTGGCTTTATTTCGTTTTCGCCTTTGGCACAGGGGCTGCTAACAGACCGTTATATCAATGGCATTCCTGCTGATAGCAGAATGGCTAAGGAGCATTTTTTGAAACATTCGGCTCTTACACCAGAATTGTTGGACAGATTAAAGGCCTGGAATATGGAAGCGGCTGCTCAGGGGAAGACCCTGGCAGAAGAAGCACTTGCATGGATATTGCGGCAAAAGGGTGTGACAAGTGTGCTCGTTGGTGCAAGTTCGGCAGCCCAACTTGAGAAGAATATGCAGTGCGTGTATGATTGTTGATAACACGCAACTCTTTTACAAGTCAGGCAAAAAGCCCCAATGGCAGATTGCACAATCTGTTATTGGGGCTAAGTTGGTGTTCTGGTTGCAACTTATTCTGCACGCATCAAGTCGCTGATGATATCATTACTTGTCATAATACCTTTTCGCGTGAGGCAGAGCGTGTTGTTGTTGAGAGACAAGTTTCCGCTGATAATATGTTTTTGCGCAGCTCTTTTCAAGTATTCAAGCCATGCTTTGTCAAACCTCTCTTCCATGGCTTTGAGCGAGAGCCCTTTGCGGGTGCGTAGAGATGTAAATACTTGCTCGTCAAACTGATCGGAGAGCGTGAGGTACTCGATGGTGTGTGGCGGAAATCCCGCTGCGGAAATATATTTTCCTAAATTCGGCTCGTTATATTGTCTTTCGTCTGTTCCGTTGAATGAGTGTGCTCCAGGTCCGATGCCAAGGTAGGGGGTGTTGTTCCAATATCCAGAATTATGCCTTGATTCAAAGCCAGGTAAGGCAAAGTTCGAGATTTCGTAATGTTCAAACCCATGTGCGTGAGCCTGCTGCATCATAATCTCGTATTCGGCTATAAAAGTGTCTTCGTCGGTTTCGGCAAGTTCGTTAGATTGTATCTTGCGTTGTAGCAAGGTACCTTGTTCAATGCTTAGCGCGTAGGTTGACAAATGCTTGATGGGCAATGAAAAGGCTTTTTGTAAATCTGACGAAAAATCTTGCAGAAGTTGAGTGGGCAATCCATAAATCAAGTCAATGCTAATATTGTCAAGCCCGGCTTGTTGCAGGGTGTGTACGGCATCTTGTGCTGTAGCTGCATCATGACGTCGATTGAGCATTTTCAATATCCGGTCATTGAAACTCTGTACGCCCAAACTGACGCGGTTGAAACCAAGGTTGCGCAGGTTGTGTGCAAAGTCGGGTGTAACATCGTCGGGGTTAGCTTCGAGCGTGATTTCAGCGTTGGTATCAATATCGTAATGTTTGTTGATACTATCGAGAAGTATCGCAATCTCTTTTATTTGTAATTGTGATGGAGTCCCACCCCCAAAGTATATGCTTTGGATATGCCTGTCAGCCAGGTAGCTCGTGCGATTGGCAAGTTCGGCACAAGCCGCATTGACATATTCGTGTCTGACAGTTGCTGATTGGGTGGTGGAATAGAAATCGCAGTAGATGCAGCGGCTTGTGCAAAATGGCACATGCAGGTATATCATGCTCATGGTGGTAAGTAGCTGCGCAGTTTACTCGTTGTCGCCTTTGAGTGTTGGTAAATGTATTTTGTAGTGAACAGCCAAGATGCGGGATATGATGACAAATAGGCCGCATATCAGTCCTGAAGCAATGTTGCCCATGCCGATTTTGTAGCAGATGAAGTAGGCTATGCCGCCAATGATGCAAGCCATGGCATAGATCTCTTTCCTGAAGATAAGTGGTACTTCGTTTATAAAAACATCACGGAATACACCCCCTCCGGCACCAGTCATGGTACCCATAATTATGGCTGTCCAAAATGGAAATCCGGCAGCAAGTGTCTTTTCGATGCCAACGACGGCAAAAAGAGCCAGTCCAATCGTGTCGAACAAGAACCAAGTATTCTCTTGCTTAATGAGAAACTTGCGAAATATGATTACCCAAATAAGGGCAAAGCCTGTGCAAATAAGGTAAAAAGAATTTGTCATCCAAAACGGGGGCTGGCTCAGTAAGAGGTCTCGCATGGTGCCTCCGCCAATGGCAGTAGTCAAGCCTACGCAGTATGCGCCCAATAAGTCGAAATGCTTGGCAGAAGCCAAACGAATGCCAGATATTGCAAAGGCAAAAGTGCCGATAAAGTCGAGTATTTGAATAAACATGTTTGTGTGATGTCGGTGTAAAGTGGTGGAGTGGGGAAGTTTTATTTGTTTCGATAAATAGGTGTGATGCAGCCTACCAGTTGCCAATATCTTGTGCCGGTTGGCTTGTGGTACACAAGAATATCATATTCGTTTTCTGTTTGAAAGAAATTGCCCTCGGTTGGTTGTGTATAACCTCTTGCTGAGTCGTTTTTAGCGCAAAGATATATGTAGTTGTAGTAACCGCATTTCATCAAGATGTCAGCCGTGTAAGCCTGTTCTGAGTCGTTGTATTGCATTCGACAGGTTGGGTTAAGGTTGTTACCGGTCCATTGCCCGTACACATAGACTTGTTGGTCTTGAGGCAAGCATGGCATGTCAAGTTTGAAGTGCATCATGACGTAGTCAGCTTCATAATCGGCATCACCATTGCTGTCGTATCTTGTTACGCTGAGACCATTTTTGTCCTCGTCGTAAAGGTAGTTCTTGCGTGGGTAATCGGTCATCATCGTGTAGTGGTAGAATGGATCTATCCATCTAACACTTTCGCCGTGCATTCCAGGGTAGCGTGTAGACAGAAATTCGGCCTTGCGGTATTCATTGCCGGCTTCGAATATTAAGCTGTGGCAGTGCTCCCAAAGCAAAGTGTTGTTGTTGATGCCTGTGTATTGTGGCCCAATGACGGCATTATCCCATCGCCGATTTTGCAAGACAATTACTTTGACTTCATTTTCAGCATCACGTAGAAGTAAGTTGCTGCAGTCAATTTTGAGTGATAGTTGTTGGTGAGAATTGTTGTGGTCAATGTCGGTATCGGTTGTGCATGTGGGGTAAATGTTGACTTTGCGGTCGACTATGGCAAAGTATGTTTGTATTACCGGCACATTGCTGCCTTCGTCATTTTCGGTGCTGACAGTGATGCGGTAATTGCCCGAAAGCAGTGGCCGCATTTGTGTGTTAGGCAGTGTAAACGAATAATGTGTGTAATTTATGGTTGTGTTTTGACTCGGCTCGTAGTCTTCGATGACAACCTCATTGCTCGTGGCATTGACATACTCATTGTCAAATAAATCTTCAGATACATTGCCGTAAACATCGCAATGTTCCACTTTGTAGGTGTAACGGCGGTACTCGTGTGTCATGTCGTCGAAACTGACCTCCAGAGTTTTACCATCGTTAAGTTTCAATACGGGGAAAGCTTCAATTTGGTTGTCAACAATAAGTCTTACAGTATGTATATTGGGGGCCAAGATTGTTGTACGTCCTGGTTGTGCCCAAATTCGCAGTGTCGAGAGCCAAACAACAGCTATGAGTAAAAGCCCTTTTTTCATGAGGTTTAGGTATGATTAGTAGGTGTCCAGAATTATATTATACAATCGGCAGGCGTCAGTGCAAAGAGAACACCTACTTATATAATCGGCAACATTTATGACAACGTCCTTGTAATCAGCAAAGCGGTAATATGTATGCAAGGCGTTTCATTAGTTTGCAAAAGTACATTTTTTTGAGCATACGACATTCGTAGACGTTAATTTTTTTGTACCTTCGCGTTACATAAGAATCAGTCGGCCGGCTTGCCGTGTGCATTCGTTTTTTGAGATGCAGGAGGAAAGTCCGGGCAACGTAGAGCATTCTGCTTCTTAATTGGAAGTCGTCCGTGAGGGTGAACCAGTGCAGAAGAAAATAACCGCCCGCTGTCGCTATAACAGTAGGGTAAGGGTGAGAAGGCGGGGTAAGAGCCCACCAGGCACATGGTGACATGTGTGCTGTGCACGTCAGAAGTTGAAAGTTCATGTATACCAGCGTAAGAGGGCTGCTCGTCCGAGCATTTAACGCCTAAACAGTATTAAATGCGCGTTGGAGGGTAGAACGATAGAGCACTTTGGCAACAAAGTGCGCGGATAAATGGCAGGCGCTGTGCATCTTTTTAGGGTGCATGGGCACAGAACCCGGCTTATAGGCCGTCTGATTCTTTTTGTTTTTATGCAAAAACACGTTTCCCTATTCTGCAAAGAATAAGGCTTTGAAAGCAATATATAAATATGTAGTTAGTAGTGCAGCAATCAATAAATGTGATTGGTGCAAAGTGTAATTGCTTGTCGTAAAATATGGTTTTTCTGTATTAAGGAGTGCATATTGCGCTTTCCGTTGCGTTTGTACCACTTTCATAGACCAGAACACAAAGAGTTTGTATATGCCGACTCCAACAATGCCACCCCACACGAGTCCTGTAAACAAATCGCCGGCATAGTGCACTCCAAGATAAATGCGTGTCCAACAGTTGAGCAAAACCCAACTGCCGAGCCAGTAGCTGAGCGTTTTGCGGCGCATTAGCAACGTGACAAAGGTGGCAATGGCCATAGTGTTGGCTGCATGACTTGAAAAGAAACCATAGTTACCCCCTCGATAACCTCGAACAATATCAACCATATACATGATGTAGGGGTCGTGCGTCGGACGCCAGCGCGCTACTAAGGGCTTGAATACGCTCGATGCCACTTGATCGGCCAATGCGATGCAAAGGCTGATGCAGATGATTATGCGCAGAATGCCCCTTAAATCATTTGCCTGGATAACGACATATAGCAGCATAATGGCAAGTGGCAACCAAGTGGTTGTTTGTGTTGCGGTCCATGCAATGCCGTCCAGGTAGAGCGAAGAACTGCCGTTTAGTAGCAAGGTTATAGCTTGGTCCATGAGTGGCTTATTGTAGTGGGAGTTTTTTTAGTAAAGCTGCCAAAGTTTGACAGACGGGCTAATGGGTGAAGTGCATAAATCATTTGCATTTGGCAGGGTGATATCCGATTGTAGGTATACAACCATGCCATCTTGCAATTCGGCCTCTATCCAATTATTGCCTGTGCGTCCGTTAACACCAATAATGGCCCCCTCGTGCAAGGTGCGCGTTTTGGCCGAAGTGACAGTAGGTGATGCGTATGTTTGTATTTCTTGAATAACAACAGCTTGAGTGCCAGGGTATATGAAGTGCTGCTCAATGTATGCAAAAGCGTATGCAGATAGTGTGAATATGCCAAAAATAATACTGAAAGCGAAACTTGCTTTGCGTATGTTTATGCTTTTACCCATTTTGCAAGTCAAAGCAGATGCCACGCACAGAACCAACATGATGAGCGCCACAACACCCCATGTATCACTGCTTGCAGTGCAGACTGCCTTTTTGAAGAAGGTGGTAAAAAATAGCCCAGTTGATGCGTTCAGGTTATCTTGCGTTTTGGTCTGTGAAAGTTGCAGATTGAATTGGGCATCATCGTCAGCAGGATTTATTCTGAGAGCCTGCTGATAACACCAAATGGCTTGTCCTATATTCTTAAGTCTGTAGTGGCAGTTACCCAAATTGTAGTATGTGGCCTCCAACTCCTTTGCGTTGTGGCTTACTTCGCCTTTTTGTGGCAAGAGTTGGGCATAGCTTTTAGCAGCTTGCACATAATCCTTTTGTTGGTAAGCTTGTTCAGCCTTGTCATTGGCTGTTTGTGCCGTTACATTCGTGGCAACCAGCATGACAAGTAATGATATGATGAAATTTCGCATCGAATTATTACGTATAGGTGAGAGTGAAAATTATGTTTAAGCCTTATTCTTCAAAGCATCATCAATCAACTTAATAACATCTTTGGCTTTGGCTAAAGTCTGAACTTTGTCTGCATCATTATTGGGAGCAAATTCAGCATATTGACAATAATCAGTAACTTCAAACAAGTTGTTGATGACCGTATCATCTATGTGCTTGTCTTGTAATAAATGCCGTATGCTGTCTCTGTTCATATCAGACTTTTGCAGACCGAAGTAAGTTGCCAAATAGTTGTCGATCGCTTGGCTTATTGTGCTATAATATTTGCCATTCTCTTGTCCTTTAGCCGTGGGGTCTGCCAGTCGGAGTGTGCGCATGGCATTCTTGTATGCGCGACTGTTGTTATGCAGGGAAGTATCATGTTGCTTCCTGTTCCAAATACTAACAAGTATCCATAAGACTATAGAGATGACAATGAGCAAAATGTTAAGCACAACATAGCTTGTACTGCCCCAGGCCAATATAGAGCTATGTTCGGTAGACTTGCAATTTCGAATATCACTCTTGAGCAAAGCTAGCTGCTTGTCAACGTCGGCATTTGATTGTGAACCTTTGGATATGTGCAGTTTTACTGGACTTGTACGTATGGTGCGATAAGTACCAGTGGCAGAATCGAAAAATACGAAATCTGTAGCAGGTATCGTATAATCGCCCACGTTTCGTGGTACAAAGGTGTAATCAAAGGTCAACTGTCCATGCAGCCCATCGGTGTTGACTTTCGTGTTGTCTGTCGTTTTGGCATCAAAGGTGTCAAAGTCTTTGGGGAAGTTAACCGTAGGGGCCGTGATGAGTTTAAGATTGCCTAATCCGCTAAGCGTAATGCGGTAAGTGGCCACATCATTTGTTTTGATATGACTGTTGAGTAATTCTCCTTTTATATTAAATTTGCCCACAGCTCCCGAAAAGTTTGCAGGACGTGGCATGGGCAGTGACGAAACTTGTATTTTCAGTGGCGCCACACTGCGGCGTACTTGCACCCCAATCGTGCCTCCACCATTGAAAAAAGCATCAGCCAAATCCATTGTATGGTCTTGTTGCACTACAGCACAATCAAAGGTTATGCTCGGAATGGTAATGCTGCCGCTATGCTGTGGAAAAACTAAGTATTGTAGAATTGTTCCGGTACGATATGTCGCGCCGTTCCGGTGTTCAAGAGTAGTCTGAATTTGGTTGCCAGGCAGAGGTAGCTCTTGCGAAATGAGACCTTTGAAATCGGGTTTTTGAACCAAACTCGTATTCGACAATCCCACCCCCACACGGGCATGTATGCGGTAGGTCAATAATATGGCCTCTTGTTCATATACTTTAGTGCGGCTGGGAGTTACATCTATAAAAAGGTCGTGTTGCGTAACCTTGCTGCCGGCCTGTTGCAGTTGGTCATAGCTTGTGTTATTTTGTGATGCACTGCTGTGATTGCTTGTCCCGCTATTACCGCCAGATTGAGCGTGCAGACTGACAGGGCGACTGTGCAAAGTGCGGCCATTAACTTGCACGGTGGCTGCGCCAATAGTTATATGTCCGCTTTTGCGTGCAGACAGTATGTATGTGTAAGTAGTACTTTCGTTGTGTGATGCTCTGCCGTTAACTATTTGATAGTTACTTGATGTAAATGTGCTTGGGCCACTCAACACCTCAAAAGCCGAGAGCGAGGGTGGGGTAAAGCCCTTGACATCGCTGCTCGTTACTGTAAAGGTCAGGCGATAGTAGCCGCCCACCTCCTCAATGTTGGCTTTGAATGATTGTGCACAAGCATTGATGCAGGCAAAAAGCGCTATGAATAATGTGGCAAGGTGCGAAAGAAGCATATGTCCTTTGTCCTTTATATTGTATATGTCAGAAATGTTAGTAGAGATATATGGCATGTGTTCAATAAAATCTTGTTTTCCTTTTGTGCAAGGCTATGTGTCGTATCACCAATTTTTGTCCTTGCTGCGTTGCCTGGGTTGGTGCTGTTTGAGCTTTTCAAGCGCTCTACGCTCTGCTTGCCTTGCCAAATTCATATATTGCTCAGTTTGCTGCTTGTCTTGCCGCTTGTTGCTGTTGTTCTTTTGTTGTTGCTGTTGCTGTTGTTCGTTCTGTTTGTTCTTTTGTTGCTGTTGCTGCTTTTGTTGTTGCTTGTTCTGCTGTTTGTTGTTAGTGCTTTCTTTAAGTTGCTTTTGGCACAGGGCCAAATTGTAACGGGTGCGGTCGCTATGTGGCTCAAGTCGCAGTGCTTGTTTGTATTGCTCAATGGCGGTACGCAGCAATTGTTGTTCTTGCTCGCGACTTTGTAAGGCTGCTCTTTGGCTAATGTATCCACGATTATGCCAAGCCATAGACCGTACTTGTGGGTTCGTTTCAATCTGCGTCACCTTGTTGTACAGACTGTCTGCCCCCCTTACATCACCTTTAGCCAGATACGCATCGGCCAGATTAAACATGGCTCTGCTGTTATTAGGTGCCTCTTTCAACAGCCGCAAGTAATATTGTTCAGCTTTGTCAGTCTGTCCTTTATGGAATTTCTGATTTCCAATATGCGTATACCTATATATCCAATTTTGGGCGTGCACACTCGTAGCCATATTGGGCGACAGGCATGCTAAGACTATGATAATGTATGTAATAATGCCAGACCGTATCATTTGTTGAATATTTTGAACTTGTTAAAGAACGCATTTTTCGTGTCATTAATACATGCCTCAATAATAAGCAAGAGCAAGGCAATCAAGGCTACGGCTTGAAATTGCTCGTTGCGTGCAGTATATGAGGTTGTAGTAGATGACTGCTTAAGTTGTTTGAGTTGTGCCTGCAGTTCGTCTTGTGCACTATTGCTTTGGTCAAGATGCAGGTAAAGTCCTTTTCCGGCTTGTGCTATGTCACGGCACATTTGTTCGTTAAGTGCGGTGTGCACAACTTGTCCATTGGCGTCAGTCAGTGGACCATTTGCGGTAGGAATTTCGCTTCCTTGTGTAGTGCCCACCCCAATCACATATACATTTATGCCTGCCTTGGCTGCGGCTTTGGCAGCCTCTTCGGCGCCTCCCTCATGGTTCTCGCCATCAGTTATGAGTATGATAGCCTTGCCCACGTCCTTGTTCTGTGTAAAACTCTTACACCCCAGGTCAATGGCGGCTGCAATATCAGTGCCTTGCATGGTAACCATGCCTGCCGACAACGCGTCAATAAATGTTTTGGCTGCAGCATAGTCCGATGTGATAGGCAGTTGCGGGTATGCTTCACCGGCAAATACACCAAGTGCCACCTTATCGTTTTTCATCTTGTCCACCATGTTGGTCACAAGCAGTTTGGCACGATCCAAACGCGATGGCTGCACATCGTTGGCAAGCATAGAGTTTGACACGTCTACCATCACAACTGCTTCAATGCCGTTAGCTGTTTCGGTTTGTTGTTTTGTACCATAGAGCGGACGTGCTATGGTCAGAACGAGTGCAGCTACAACAAGCATGAGCAAGCCAAAGCGTATGTGTTTGCGCCATTTAGATCGTCCAGGCATTAAGGCCATAATTCGGTCACGATTGCCCAGTACAGCCATCTTCTTGCGCTGGCGTATTGTTTGATAAATGTATATGATGCAGCACAAAGGTATGAGCAGTAACCAATATAGGTTGTGTGGACTTTGAAATATTAGCATAAATAATATCTATAAGTAGATGTTCAAAACTTATACGTTTTATAAACGTTTGAACCACGTGATGCGCAGCAGCGTATCAATCAGCATTACTATCAATGCAGCAATGGCAAAGGGCATGTAAGCCTCGTAGTGTCGGTTGTGGTTGTTGACCTTCAATTTCGATTTCTCAAGTTTATCAATGTCGGCATACACCTTCTTCAATGATGAGCGTGAGGTAGCCTTATAAAAAGTTCCCCCAGTTTCATGTGCTATCTGTTTGAGAGTAGTTGGGTCCACTGTATCATCAACTTGTTGGGTGTAAACTTCGCCATTGGGCAGTTGAGCCACAGGCACGTTCACCTTACCTTCGCTGCCTAACAATATGGTATAAATGCGTATGCCAAGAGATTTGGCCATGTCGGTGGCCATTAAGGGAGAAATTTCGCCAGTATTGTTTGCTCCATCAGTAAGCAGTATGATAACTTTGCTTTTGGCTTGGCTGTTATTCAAATGCGACACGGCGCTTGCAATACCCATACCTATAGCTGTGCCAGGCTGTATGATGCCATCGTTTTGCAGTGAACAGGTGGCACCCTTAAAACTTCGCATCAGCGTACCATGGTCGGTTGTAAGTGGGCACTGTGTGTAAGCTTCTCCGCCAAACAGCGTAAGGCCGATGTTGTCATTCGGTCGGTTGTTGATAAACTCCAGAGCTACATCCTTGGCGGCAGATATACGGTTGGGCGAAATATCTGGAGTGGCCATAGACGTTGAAATGTCGAGTGTCATCATGATGTCTATGCCTTCAGTTTCGCCTGTGTGCCAATAGTGGTCGCTTTGTGGGCGTGCCAGCACCATCACTATGAGCACAAAACTCACAACGTGCAGAAAGAAAGGCAGGTGAATGAGACGTGTGCGCCAGGTCGACGGTGCATGGCGAAAGGTTTCGGTGCTTGCCCATAATATATGGCTTTCGCGTTTTGAACGAAACAGGAAGTACCATATAAAATAGGGCACAAGCAGCAAAAGTAGCAAAAAGTATGTAGGCGATGCGAATGTCATAATAAAGTGCTGATTAAGCAAAACTGCAATAAATAAGGTACAGATTGTATGCGCATAATGCCAGTGTCGCTATAGCCAGACCGCATGATGCCACACGCATAACGTTGCGCCAAAAAATCTGTTTTTTGTTTGAGAGCGACACATACTCGATGCGTGGTTTGGGCATTTGCTTAGGCTCAAGTTTTGTAGCCTGCACGTAGTTCATTGCTTGTACAAGGCTGCGGTCCTGCTCAGACATCGTAGTAGTATGCTTGGCAAATTTCACCAAGTCGGCTGTAATAAGCACAGTCTTCAATTCAGCAATAGCCTCTTCGTTCTTAAGTTGGTACAGGTTATCCAGAATTTGACTGGTCGTCATCTCTTTGGCATTAAAGCCGAAGCGTTTCTCGATGTATGCGCGCAAGGTGTCGGTCAAGGCCATGTAGTACTGCTTGGTGTCATCTTGTGGCGCGAGCTTTATCTTTTCTATTTGGTCAATGGCCGTTACGTGTGCTGGGGTGGGAGGCATTACAACCATGCGGCGTGTTATCAATTTAGGGTCGGCAAGTCGTATTGCCATCATGACAACCGCAGTCAGCATCAGCATGCAAGCCAGTGCTATTAAAGTAATAGTCCAACTCCATTCAAATGGTTGCTCCACCACATCGTGAGGCCCGTTAAACTTGTCTGGGTGGTTCAAATCCACTGGTACGGTGTTAACCTTGATACCAATGTTGCCCCTTGACAGATAGGTTTTGCCGTCAACTTTCACCTTGAAGGGGGGAATGTTGTACATGGCAGAGTCAAAAGACGTGATGGTATAGCGCCGCGTCAGCTGAATGCGTTTGCCGTTGTTGAGCATGGTCGTGTCAATGCGTCCGCAGTCAATAACTTCAACGCCCGGTACAAGTTGCTGCTGAGGTTGAAAATATGGAAAATCAACGCGCTGGCGTGCATTTGCCGTACATTTAACAGTAAGTTGAATTTGTTCGCCTATCAAGAAACTGGCCGTATCTGTACGTGCCTCAACAACAACCTGTGCCGAGACGACGGTATTAAAGCACATTGATAATAGTATGACCAATGTGGTAGCCAATTTCGATATAAGGCAATGTGAGTATCCTCTCTTCATAATAAAATAGGTCAGCGTTGGGCAAAAAGGTTCATGAGCGGGCGCACATAATCCGCGTCTGTGGCGATAGACGTATAGTCAACTTTGCTCTTACTGAAACGAGTGGCCAATTCCTCATTGTGTGCTTGCCACCACTTTTGCTGATGTTGGCGAGTGGCTTTGCTTGATGTGTCAAGATATTGCTCGTGTCCTGTTTCAGCGTCTGTTACTTTTATTAGTCCAATGTCGGGCAATGAGGCCATACATTGGTCGTACAAGTGCAGTGCCACCACGTCATGTTTGCGTGCGGCCACCATGAGCGGGCGCGAATAATCGTCGGTGGTAAGGAAGTCGCTCAACACAAAGGCTATGGACCGTTTGGTCATGATTTTTACAAGATACTCCAAAGCCATGCCCACATTCGTACGGTTGCCTTGTGGCTTGAAGTCAAGCAGCTCCCTGATGATGTAAAGCACATGCTTGCGCCCTTTTTGTGGCGGGATAAACTTTTCGATGCGGTCGGTAAAGAATATCACACCAATCTTGTCATTATTCTTCATGGCCGAAAAAGCCAACGTTGCCGCAATCTCAGTAGCCAATTCGCGCTGTGTGCGTTGGTGCGTACCGAAATTTTGGCTGGCAGACAAGTCTATAAGCAGCATGAGTGTCAACTCGCGTTCTTCTTCAAACACCTTTACGTATGGCCGGTTCATACGAGCCGTTACATTCCAATCGATGTCGCGTATGTCATCGCCAGGTTGGTATTCACGCACTTCGGCAAATGACATACCACGGCCTTTGAAGGCTGAGTGGTACTCGCCTGCAAAAATATTGTTGGTGATGGCCTTTGTCTTAATTTCAATACTGCGAACACGGCGTAGAAGTTCCGAAGTATCCATCTGTTGCTGTATGTTTGTAAATGCTTTATTTTGCCTGTTGATTAACACCTTGGTGCATGGCCCTGTCATAGGGTCTCACGCGGTAGCCCATTCCCTGTTTAGGGCACTTCAACTTTGTTGAGAATTTCCTTGACAATGTCATCAGCCTTGATGTCCGATGCTTCAGCTTCGTACGACAAGCCAATGCGGTGGCGAAGCACGTCGGCTGCCACCTCGCGCACATCTTCAGGCACAACGTATCCGCGGCGCTTGATAAACGCACAAGCACGGGCGGCCAGAGCCAAGTTGATGCTGGCACGTGGTGAACCGCCAAACGAAATATGGTTTTTGAAATCCTTGAGCTTGTATTGCTCTGGATACCGTGTGGCAAAGACTATGTCGGCAATGTATTGCTCAATACGCTCGTCTATGTATACTTGTTTTACCAGTTGACGTGCTTTCAGTATGCGGTCGGTGTCAATGACAGGCGACACGTGGCTAAAGCTGTCGTTGATGTGTGCACGCATGATTTTCTTTTCCTCCTCAATGGTCGGATAGTCAATGATGACTTTCATCATGAAACGGTCAACCTGTGCTTCGGGCAGTTCGTAAGTACCTTCTTGCTCAATAGGGTTCTGGGTGGCTAACACCAAGAAGGGATTTGGCAGTGCAAATGTGTTGTCACCGATGGTTACTTGATGCTCTTGCATGGCTTCGAGCAGTGCACTCTGCACTTTAGCTGGTGCACGGTTGATTTCGTCGGCCAGTACAAAGTTTGCAAAGATGGGGCCTTTCTTGACCTTGAAACTCTCATCTTTCTGGCTATAAATCATGGTACCTATAACGTCAGCCGGCAGCAAGTCGGGGGTAAATTGCAAACGTCCGAATTTGGCATCAATTAGCGAGGCCAATGTCTTGATGGCCAGCGTCTTGGCCAAACCTGGCACACCTTCGAGTAGTATGTGACCATCAGAGAGGAGGCCAATAAGAAGCGAGTTGACGAGATGTTTCTGTCCGACAATGGTGCGGTTCATGCCCTCCACCAAGTCTGTAATAAAGCCTGTCTCAGCCTCAATTTGTGCATTGAGCAGGCGTATGTCTATTGTTTCAGCCATGTGGTTGTTACTTGTTTTTTGTTCGTTGTGTGTTGCGTCACGCTCAAGATAATGTTGTGGTACAAGAGTGTGTAAATGCAAAATTACGTCTTTTGCATTGACGCACAATCCTATATCTATTTAATTTTCGCTAATTCACAAAATTCCACGACACGCCAAAGTGTATAGTCAAGCGGTTGAGCGGGTAGTGTGGCACAAGGAATGGGCGTCCTGCACCTGACGAATAGTTGACGTGTGACGCCATCAAATAAAAGCGTGTGCGCTTAAGATGGAAATTAGCGTATGCATTGATTATAGGGTAGTTGCCAATACGGGTGGCGTATTGCGCGTCTTGCACAGCAAATTGTCCGATGATGGGCGAGTAGGCAGGTGCAGCGTAGCGCGTAAAGTAGCGCACGTCGGCACCGATTTCGGTACGCAGCACTTTAGCAATGTGAAACAAAAGGTAGACATTGCTATATGCAGAGAATGCCGGCACAGGGTAAACGGCTTTGTTGCTGCTCACCTGGTAGGCAAGTTCGTTCTCCCAATTAAATATGCCCCAATGAAAATTTTGGTTGAGCGTGATGCCCAGTAATTGTACATTCTTGCTGGCTTGTGCCACACCTATGGCGTGACGATATGAGGTGTAGCTGTCGCTGTTTTCGAATGGCGTCAGGGTCTCCTCAAAGTAGGTATAGTTTTGAATGTTCTCAAGCGATACACCTATTTGAGTGTCCTTATAGCGTAGGCTGGCGTTGACGCGGGCATGGAACATTTTGTTCAAATTGTTATTATCCCACCATGCATTACGGGCCATGTAGTGGCGGTAGTAAAACGATGGGCGCTCGTTGCGTACAAAGCCGTTAACCACAAATTGCAGTGAGTCTTTCTTGATGGGGATATTCAGCTTGGCATTGCCTTCCACATTAAATTCGCCCCAGTCGCTGCCAGTTGTACGCAACTCACCCAACACGTTGTAAGTTATGATTTTACTCTGTGTTGACAGTATTTGGGCGCCAACAGTAAAGTAGTTTTCTACAAATTTGCGCTTGTCGGCAGCGGTAAAAGATGGAGATTTGAAATCGAATTTGGCCAATTCGTGTTTGCCAAACAGGCGGAGCCCCATCTTCATCCAGCGATTCATGCCCTCGTGCAATTCCACGGCAAAGGTGTTTTCAATGCCCAAATGGTGCGTGCGGTCAAGTGCAGAGTCGCCCGGCAGATAAAAATCGTTGAAATAGCCTGGTGAATTGCTGTTGTTCGCCTCGTTCGAAATGAAACGGCGTGTGTTATCGTCAACGCAAAGTGTGTGAATAAAACTGCTTACTGGTACAAATTCGCTTGTGATTTTGAGTGTGTCGTTGTCGGTGTGTACGGGCACGTTCTCTGCTCTGTCTTTCGGAACACGCGGCTGGGCTATTGTGCTGACCATGGTTGTGTCCTTGGTCTGTGTGGCAGCTGCAGCGGCGGCCATTTGCTTTACGACAGCCTCGGGCACAATCTGGCCTTTTGCATCGCGAAAACGATGAAATCCCAAGCTGTACCGGTGTGTCAAAAACACCTTGTTGCCTCCAATCTTGTTCCATGCCTTAGCCAAATTGATGGGCATGTCGCCCGTGCCGTAGCGTGTAGGAAATATTTCGGGGCGGTTGACGTAGTCATCGTTCTCGATGCCGCCATTTTCGCGTGTTTTCAGATAAGTGTGTTGCACGTAAGCATGCATCTGGTAGTTGTCGCTGCGGTATGAGGCATAAACCATACCGTCGAAGTCGGCTGTAGATTGCCCTTCGTAGTAGCCTCGACCATAGAGGTAGTCGGCATTAAAGCCCAAGCCCAACTTTTTGCCAGCATTAACGGCGAACATGGCCTTTAGGCGGTCTTCGCCATTTTGCTTGTTGCCACATGAATGGTAAGTAAGTGTGGTGAATGGCGACTTGGTGTTGGTGAACAAAAGCGCGTCCGTGCTTTTGAGAAAATAGTCGTAGGGCGTTTTGAAGATGAATGGTGCGCTTTGCATGTTTACCCCCTGCTCGTTGAAGAAATGGCTGATACGCGGTGCGCCCAGGTTGCCGGTGAAATTGTAATGCCCTGTTACACCCATCGTCTGGTTCTCGTTTTGAAAACGGTGCGGAATAGTGTCATAGGTGGCAGGTATGATGTCGCCAAAGCGTGGACTGATGTGCCATGCGTAGAGGCCTTCGGGCACACCGGTAGTCTCCACACTGTCGCTTGAAAAACCGCCATTGCGCTCCTCCGCATTGAGGTAGGGGTTGATGGTGTGAATATTCTGTGCTTTGCTGCCAAGGCAAAACAGGGTAGAGACAACAAGGATAATTATGTGTATGTGATGTTGTGTCATACAGTATAAGGGGTAAGAATATGAATTTCTTATAAGCAAATAGCTTTGTAAGTCGTATTACCAGGTTCGTCTTGTACAGAACAGTCCTGATGCACTTTACTCTCTCGCGCGCGCACGCGTCCGTCGTTTTTGCCAGTTTTGTCTACACTCTGCACTAATTATGTGTAAGCCGCTGATTATTAAGTGGTTAAGATGTGTAGGTAACGTGCAAAACACTCTACACTTAAGTTGCACTCGTGGCACAAGTGTAAGCGCTTGTACTTGGGCCTTTTCAAGTCTGCATTTCTGTGTCGGGAACTTGTGAATGCGGTTACGGGAGGTAGAATTTTCAGTTACGGCAGGGCGTCACGCCAGTCGGAGAAACTGTTTTCACTGCCTGTGCATGCTGTGCAAACTACTTGCTTGTGCAAGTGTAGACAGGAGTGCAGACAGTTTCGTTAAGTGTCTACACTCATAAAACTGTTGGTTATCAAGTTGTTATGTACAGATAGTGTAGGATGTAGACAATTTGACAAAATTAAAATTGTAGGGGCGAAATCATTTGTATTTCTCGATAAAGTTGTCTACACTTTTATCACCCAAATCTTTAGCGCGTTGCAGGTATTTCAATGCTTCGGCTTTGTGTTTGAGCTCACCGTGTGCCACACCTATAATTTTATAACAGTCGGCATTGTCGCCCCATTGTGTCAACACCTTTTGTGCTGCGTCAATGGCACGTTGGTATTCACCCACGTTGAGCAGCAATGCGGCTTCGTCAATCTGGTAGGGGAGTGGCTGCTCCGCAATGGCTATGGCCGTGTGTAAGTCGTCGAGCGCTTGCTGATACATGTGTGCCTTTTCTTCGGCCTGCGAGCGCAGGTCGTAAAATCGGTCTGTCAAATTGCGCGGGCCGATCATTTGCTCGTATTGGTTATAGTCGGCTACAGCATCGCGATATCTTTCGGCCTTCAATAATCGTTGTGAACGTTCCAAGTAGAACTGCGCGTACTGTGTATTGTTGTTTTGTGGAATGCGGTTGATGCAACTGTCGAGCAGGGCTATTACCTGTTGGTTGTCGCCCTTGGCCATCTCGAGCGAACGCGCTGCCGAAAAGTAGGTTTCGCTGGTGGCAAACGCGGCATCGTGGCATGCTGTGATGAAACTGTTATATGCGCCCTGGTAGTTGCGGGCGGCATATTGGCAGTTGCCCTTTTGCACCATGTATAGCGCCATAGGTTTGGCTTTGTATGCCAAATCGGCCTCATGCTCTGCACGTGCTAAATTCCAGTCTTGGCCAAGTGTGGAATCTTTTCCTGCAGCCATGACATTGCGGTAGATGCTGCTACTTATGGCATAGTGTACAGCATCTTCGGTTTGTGCTGTGGTGTCTGTGCAGGTTGTACTCTTTGACAAGGCTGTGGCATAGTCGTTGTTGGCCTTTTCGAGTTGTTTCTTGCCGGTCCAATATTGTGCACGTTGTACGTAGCCATCGGGCATGTCGGGGTATTGTGCTATAAAATCGGCATAGGCTGTCGTGCAGTTCAGTGAGTCGGTCGTAGGCAGCATGAACAGATAGTTGAGTGCTGCCTGCTTGTCGTCAGGTATGGCACGGGGAATTTTTAATGCTGCCAAATCGCTGTTGAATGCCGATGCGGCAGTAATGTTGAGTGCATTGATAAAACGTGCGTCTATGGCGCAGGCTTTGGTCGCGTTTTTCTCTACATTTTGTTGCACCACACCAACCAGTGAGCCATCTTGGTCAATTAGTGGACACCCATAGTTGTGACTATCGTTGCCAGCGCTAATATGGTAATATGCCAGGGCGTTAAATGCCTCGGTACTGTCAACTGTGGCAAATGGCATGATGGTCTTTTTGTTGGTAGTATAGCTCTGCAACGTTAACTGTTGTCCCGTTGTGGCCGGCATGGTGACAATGTGATAATAGGCATTGTCCTTTACACCGTCGACGCGGAATTTGACAAGGTCGGTGGTGGCATTGGCTCCCAAAATGCGGCTGACGTTGTATTTTTTGCCTTTAGCATCAACCACTTCGGCACGGGTTGCATCTTTCAGTGTGCTGTAAGCACATACCGCGCTGCCATTGTTGTCAACATAAAATGCTACGTCCGACTTGATGAGCTTGCCTTCGGCGTTGTAAGTAAACAGGTTGAGCATGGCCTTGTATGCCTCCTTTGTGGAAAGGTCGTTTGCGGCTTGTGCCATGTGGCCGTATGTAGTTGTAAAGAGTAGTGTTGCGATGAAAACCTTTTTCATTGTATGTCGTGGAATGTTGTGTAGTTAAGCTTGTGCCATTAGAGCTTTTGCATTGTCAATGGCAGCATCAGTCAGCTCGGAACCAGAGAGCATGTGCGCAATTTCTTCAACGCGCTGCGCTTGGGTAAGCGGAATGATGTGGCTGCGTGTAAACCCTTCGCTGTCTTCCTTGTACACCAGCATGTGGTGGGCTCCTCGTGCAGCAATTTGTGGCAGGTGGGTGATGCAAATCACTTGGCAGTTGGCAGAAATGCCTTGCATGACTTGTGCCATACATTCGGCCATGGTGCCTGACACACCGGTGTCAATCTCGTCAAAGACAATAGTTGGCAAGTTGGTGCGTTTGGCAATAAGTGATTTGAGTGCTAACATCATGCGTGCAATTTCACCACCTGATGCAATGGCGCTGACGTCCTGCAATGGCACATTCTTATTGGCTGAAAATAGGAATATGACATTGTCATTGCCGCTTACGTCGGGGGCGGTACGAGGTGTTATTTGCATTTCCATGCGGGCGTTTGGCATGCCCAGCGTGGTAAGCACCTTGATGAGTTCCTGCTCCATTATTTTGGCTGCAGCCTTGCGCTCTTTGCTTAGTTGGGCCGCCAACTTGTTGCGCAGTGCGCGCAGACGTTCGACTTCGGCTTGTTGCTTTTTGATATCCTCCTCAATGTTCTCGATAGAGTCAAGTTCAAGGCGTAGCTGTTCTGCGATGTCAAGGACGTCGGCTATGGTCGTAGCATTGTGCTTTTGCTCGAGTTCGTATATGATGTTGAGTCTTTCTTCTACATAATTGAGCCTCTGTGGGTCGTATTCGATGTCTTCGGCTTTACTTTCAACTTCAGCCTCGATGTCTTCCACCTCAATGCGCACGCTACGCAGTCGTTCGGCCAGGTCGGTGGCCTCGGGGTAGTTGTCGCTTATGGCCTCGAGTGTCTCTGCTGCTTGCCTCAGGTTTTGTGAGAGGCTCATTTCGTCGGTGTTGAGCAGTCCCTTAGCTTGATAAAAGGCTTGCTTTATATCTTCGGCATGTGCGAGCAGGTGCTGTTCATTTTCAAGCGCATCTTGCTCTTCGGGTTGCAGTTGTGCTTCGTCTATCTGGTTAAGCTGAAATGTGAGATATTCTTGATCGGTACGTCCTTTAATGCTGCGCTCTTGTAATTGTGACAACACCTGTTCGGCTTGCTTGCACTGCCCGTACAAGCATTTGTAGTCGCTGACCGCTTGAGGGTGGGCTGCAATAATGTCGAGCGTGTCGATGAGAAAATGCTCATTGCGTATGAGCAGGTTTTGGTGTTGCGAATGAATGTCGATGAGTGAGGCTCCAATCTCTTTAAGTTTGGCCGCGGGGACAGGTGTGTCGTTTATGAAAGCACGGCTTTTGCCCGATTGTAAAACCTCTCGCCGTATGATGCAGTCAGTGGCATCGAAGTCAATATCGTTGCGTGCAAAGAAGGACTCAAGTCCGAGGTTCTCGATGTTAAATGAGGCTTCAACGGTGCACTTTTTTTCGCCAGACTGAATGGACTTGGCATCTGCGCGTCCGCCCAATAGTAAATTGAGGGCTCCTAACATGATGCTTTTGCCCGCACCCGTTTGTCCGGTTATGACGGTGAACCCTGAATTAAAGTCGATGTCCAGGTGTTCAATGAGGGCGTAATGTGATATTGTGAGATGATGAAGCATATTCAGTTGTATGTGACTATTATTGTGCGTTTAATAAAAATAGGAGCAGGAATCTATTATATGATTAATTCCTGACTTTGATAGTGCTTGGGTTGAACGCACGCACACGTTAGTTCTTGATTGTTCTCAGCTTTACTTATAAAACAGAATTTGTAGAACCACCCTTATTAGATGTCGCGCCAATATGAACTCTGTGAAGCATTAATTTTAGTAAGTATGTTGACAATGTCCTCTTTTTCGCTTGATGTGGTATGTCCTTTGTAGATGTTCATAATCTCATCGCGCTTGAACTCTGTAAAGATTTGTGGAAGGGCACTCATTGTCTTGTTTTCGTGCGCCTGTTTCAGTAGTTCAATAGCTTGGGTTATGCCTGCTCGTCCACGTTCGGTGTTTTCGCTCATCACATCAAGTCCTTGCCGGTAATAGGTATAGAGCATTTTGTGATATGGCTCCATACCGCCGTCAAGCAGGTCGGTGATTATGGCGTGGCGATTTTTGTTATCTTCAAAGGCCTTCCACCCCTTTTCGTTGAGGCTTTGCGCACTATTGACAATGTCTTGGCACATTTTGAAGTATTCGGTACCGCCAGATGGCGACATGGAATCCATGTCGTAGCCTATAATCATGTATACGTAGTAGGCAAGCATGGCGGTAAGATTATTGTCAATCACGTCTGCTCTGAAGTCCAACTGATCGTATTCTTGATAGGTGAAGTTGAAATTAGGGTCGTTAAAGGCAAAGCAAGTGGTGGTGTAATTGGCACCATATACGGGACGTGTGCTTTGTACGTTTAGTGTGCCCTGAAACGTATTGTCTGAGGGGGAGTATTTCTTTATAGTAATGGCAAAGGTACAGCTGATACGCTCGTTCTTCTTGAATTGCATGTTGGTCCATTGCCTGTCATTCAAAAATTGCTCCAAGGTGGTTTTGAGCGTTTCAAACACAGAGGTGCTTGTTCCTTGCACTTGTTGGTGATTGATGCTCACACGGGCATCAAGCTCTTGTGCCTGCATGGGAGCAGAAAGGCCCAGCAGGCAGATTGCACATATTATGTGAAATAGGTGTTTAAGCATGATGTTCAGATAAAGTCAACAATGTCATCGGCCACTTCGGCTTTGCTCTTGAGTGGAAAGTCCTTTTGGGTGCCATCGGCAAACAACAGTGTGACCTTGTTGGTGTCGCAGGCAAAACCGGCTCCAGGGGTACGAAGTGAGTTGAGCACGATGAAATCAAGGTTTTTCCGTTTTAGCTTGTCGGTTGCGTGTTCCAATTCGTGGTCCGTTTCGAGTGCAAACCCAACCAACTTTTGGTCGTCGCGCTTGATTGCTCCCAAAGCACGTGCAATGTCGTGGGTGGGTATGAGGTCAAGATGCAAACCACCCGATCCCTCGCGTTTAATCTTATGTTTGGCAGTTTCAGCTACTGTGAAATCGGCTACTGCCGCACACAGTATACCTGTGTCGCAATGCGGAAAGATGCTCGTGGCAGCTTCGTACATTTGCTGCGCGCTTGTTACATCGGTGCGCTTGATGTGAGGGTGGTGGGCTTGCATGGCCACAGGACCAGCTATTAGTTCAACCTCAGCGCCTCGTGCGGCGCATGCTTCGGCCAGGGCAAAGCCCATCTTACCTGTTGAAAAATTGCCAATGAACCTGACTGCATCTATTTTCTCGTATGTAGGGCCGGCTGTTATAAGCACGCGTTTGCCCGTCAAGTCATGTCCGCTCTGTTGCGCATCTTGCAACTTGAAGAAATGGTTGAGCACATTGAATATGTTCTCAGGCTCTTCCATGCGTCCTTTGCCCACCAGGTGGCTTGCAAGTTCGCCATCAGCCGCCTCAATGATGTGGTTGCCATATTGGCGGAGGGTTTGCAGGTTGGCCTGTGTGGCGGGGTGACGGTACATATCAAGATCCATGGCAGGGGCGATGAATACGGGGGCTTTCATTGAAAGGTAAGTAGTGATGAGCATGTTGTCGGCTATGCCATGTGCCATTTTGCCCAGTGTTGACGCGGTGCAAGGAGCAATAACCATGGCATCAGCCCACAGCCCCAGGTCGACATGACTATGCCACGACCCGTCGCGTCGTGAAAAGAAGTCGCTGACAACAGGTTTTGATGTAAGTGTGGACAGTGTTACTGGGGTGATAAATTCTTTGCCGGCAGGTGTGATGACTACCTGCACTTCGGCACCAGCTTTGATGAGCAGTCGTATGAGTGAACATGCTTTGTAGGCGGCTATGCTGCCGGTGATGCCTAAAACTATCTTTTTTCCTTTCATGTAATTACTTGTTCTTGTCAGATATGGTGGGCGAGCAAACAATAATGGGGGACGAATGTCATGGCGTCATCTTATGCAAACTGCCGTTTGGGCTGCTTGTTATGACCATTCGTCCCCTTTCATCCTTTGTTATTACACCCCGCGCAATTTGAGGCGCATAAATGTCTGTTTGGTATTTTGCGTGAAGTCGCCTTGCATAATCCATGCAAAGTAGCCAGGATCGCGTTGTAGGACATCAGCCACTGCGCGTCCGCGGTATTTGCCAAAGTTGATGGTCTCGACACCCTGGTCGTTGTAAACGATGCGTCCGGCTAAATCTACATTGCGGGTACGGCGCGAAAACTCTGCCAGAAAAGGCACGCTGTTTTTAAGTTCGGTGTCATAACGGTCAAGTTGTGCCTCGAGCACTTCGAGTGTTGCGCGTGTATCGGCTTCGGCTGTGTGGGCGTCGTTCAGATCTTTGTGGCAATAGAATTTGTAAGCCGCGGTAAGGTCACGTTTCTCCATTTTGTGAAAAATGCCTTGCACGTCAACAAACTTTGCATCTGTGACATCGTAATCTACGCCAGCGCGGATAAATTCCTCGACGAGCAGTGGTATGTCAAAATGGTTAGAGTTGAAGCCTGCGAGGTCGCTCCCTTGGAACGTTTGTGCCAATTCTGCAGCATGTTCTTTGAAGTGCGGGCAGTTAGCAACATCTTCATCATGTATGCCATTTACTGCAGAGGCTTCTTCTGAAATATGTCGTTCGGGATTGAAACGTTGTGTCTTGACCGTTTCTGTTCCATCAGGATAGAGTTTGATGTAACAGAGCTCGACAATACGGTCTGTTGCGACATTAAGGCCGGTTGCCTCGATGTCGAAAAATATGATTGGCCGAGAAAGTGATAGTTTCATTTCTCTTGTGTTGTAAAATATGCTCATTGTTAGTTGGTGCAGACTGTTATGGATAATACGAAGAATATTTGGCGTATTAAGAACAGCTGCATCAACTAACGCAAAATAAGATGTTTGTATATTAGATAGCAGTTTAGTCGTTAAAGACAGAAGGCATGATCAGCATAAGTACTTCTTCGCCCTCTTTCTGCTTGGCCGGTACGATAAGACCAGCACGGCTGGGATCAGACAGTTTGAGCGTAATGTCGTCGCCCTCGATGTTGTTTATCAAGTCAAGCAGCACCGAGCCCTTGAATGCGATGCGCATGGGGGTGCCCATATAATCGCAGAGCATATTTTCCTCTGCTGACTTTCCGAAGTCTATGTCCTGGCTTGATATGTTCATAGTGTTCGGCCCCAGGCGGAACTTGACAAGTACGGCTTGTGCGTTGGCAAAGACTAAAACACGACGCAGTGCGCTGACGAGTGCCAGACGGTTGACTGTGACGATGTTGGGATTGTCTTGAGGTATGACGCTACGATAGTTGGGGAAACGGCCCTCAACCAATCGGCTTGTGAGCGAATATTCTTCGGTGTGAACAATGGCCGTGCGTTGACCAATGCTGAAATGCACGTTGCCTTCGGCTTTGGCCAGCATGCCCTTGAGTAGTGAGGCAGGGCGTGTGCCAAGCAGGTAGCTGCCTTCAGCATTAAGTTCGGGCATGGCGAGCTTGGTGAGAGCCAATTGGTTGCCGTTGCTTGATACAAGCGACACCTCTTGACTGTGAATGTCAAAGCAAATAGTGTTGAGCTGCGGACGTAAGGTGTCATTGGCAGCTGCTATCATGCAACGTGTAATGCTTGGTACGAGTTTTTGACACTCTAAATCAAATTCAAGTCGAGTTTCGTCAGAGATGGCGGGAGTAGGGTATTCCTCGGCACTCTGTCCCATGAGCTTGTATTGGCCGTTTTGGTATTCAACAGTCAACTCGTAGCTTTCGGCGTTAAGGTAGCATTCGAGTGGCTGATCCGGAATTTCTTTGATGGCATCTTGCAAAGTCTTGGCATTAACCGCAAAGCGTACGTCGGAGTCGCATTCGTTAAGTTCGGCCTTGGCTGTGAGCGTAGTATCGTTGTCAGACGCTGTGATGGTCAGGGTGGTGCCTTGTATGTCGAAGCAGAAACAGTCTAAAATAGGAATTGTGTTTTTCTGCACAATGACACGGCCGATGGTCATCAGTCGTGAAGAAAGAACGGAACTGGATATAACAAATTTCATGTGGAGGAATTTGGTTTGTTTTAGTTGTTTTGTTTGTATGGCAAAATTACGAAAAACAACTGAGCGAGCGAATTTTTCAACTCAAAAAAGCAGTGGGTGAAAGTTTTTTCGTAACTTCGCGACACTATTAAAAATCAAATCAATTATTGCAAAATGGAAATCTCAGGAAAGATTATCGTGGCCACAGAACCGCGCACAGGAACATCAGCTAGAACAGGCTCTAAGTGGGTGGCTCAGGATTTTGTTATTGAAACTCACGAGCAGTATCCCAAGCGCTGTGTGTTCGGTGTATTTGGCGAAGATCGTCTGAGGGAATTTAATATCAATGTAGGTGACGAATTGACTGTATCTTTTGATATTGATGCGCATGAGTATAATGGCCGTTGGTTTAATAGCTTGCGTGCATGGCGTGTTCAGCGTGCTTCAGATGCGGTAGCTGTTGATGCTCAGGCTAACGGTGCTGCAGCGAATGCCATTCCTGCTCCTGATGCTACTCCTGCTCCAACTGCACCAGCTGCTCCAGAGGTGTCTCCCACACCTTCGACTTCAGATGACCTGCCTTTCTAAAGTAAAATGGCGTTGCAACGGGTTTTGAAGAGACGAGTCGTGATCAGTTGCTTAAACTTTTGTATATAGAAAATATAAAGCCACCTTGTTATAGCCGTACAAATTGGTATGGTTGTGAAAGGTGGCTTGTCTTTTTATAATTGTTATATTTAGTCTATGGGCATTTTTTTCAAGGTATTGAAGTATACGGTATTGGGCTTTCTCGTGTCAAGTATATTGGCCGTTATTGCTTATCGTTGGGTGCCAGTGTCGTTGACGCCTTTGATGGTGATACGTTGTGTGCAACATGGCTTAAAGGGCGAGCCTATGGCTGTTCATCACAAATGGGTACCGCTTAAGCAAATATCACCTTATTTGCCTGTGGCGGTAATGGCTTCGGAAGATCAAAACTTTATGCATCATCATGGGTTCGATTTTAATGCCATTCAGAGCGCGGCCATTGAACATATTGAGGGAGGGCGCTCACGTGGCGGCAGCACCATATCGCAGCAAACTGCCAAAAATGTCTTTCTGTGGCCAACTTCGTCGTGGGTGCGCAAGGGGTTTGAGGCATACTTTACTGTGCTGATAGAATTTTTTTGGTCAAAGGATCGCATTATGGAGGTGTATCTTAACAGTATAGAGATGGGTCCAAACATCTATGGTGCAGAAGCGGTAGCTCAGCGTCACTTTGGCTGCTCGGCCAGCGAATTGCGTCGGTCAGATTGCGCTTTGGTGGCAGCCACATTGCCCAATCCTATTAAGTTTAGTTCGTTGTCTCCATCAAGCTATATGCGCAAGCGACAGAAGGATATAGAAAAACAGATGCGCCATATACCATTTTTGGAGGGGGCTACGAAGTGAGGGTTGAGGTACATATCGTGCGAGAATGTAAAACTAAAAGACGAGATGCGGAAAAGTCGTTGTATGCAACTTTTCCGCATCTCGTCTTAATATATGTATGTTGGGCTTTTATCCTTATAATTAGAAAGGGAAAAACTCTTTTCAGTGTTAGTTGGCGGCTGTAAATTCGTCAAGAAATCTCACATCGTTTTCAGAGAATAATCGGAGATCCTTAACCTGGTATTTCAAGTTGGTAATGCGCTCAACACCCATACCAAATGCATAGCCTTTGTATACCTTACTATCTATACCGTTAGCTTCGAGTACGTTGGGGTCAACCATACCGCAACCCAAGATTTCAACCCAACCGGTCTGCTTGCAGAAGGCGCAACCTTTGCCGCCGCAGATGTTGCATGAGATATCCATTTCGGCACTTGGTTCGGTGAATGGGAAGTATGAGGGGCGCAGACGTATTTTGGTGTCAGGTCCAAACATCTCGCGTGCAAAGGTGAGCAGCACTTGCTTCAAGTCGGTAAAGCTTACGTCTTTGTCAATGTAAAGACCTTCGACTTGGTGGAAGAAGCAGTGTGCTCTGGCTGAAATGGCCTCATTGCGATAAACGCGTCCAGGGCAGAGAACGCGGATAGGTGGTTTTGAATTTTCCATCACACGGCTTTGTACAGAGCTGGTGTGTGTACGTAGCACGATGTCGGGGTGCTGTTCTACAAAGAATGTGTCCTGCATGTCGCGTGCAGGGTGGTCTTCTGGGAAATTCAGTGACGAGAATACGTGCCAGTCATCTTCAACCTCGGGGCCGTCAGCAATAGAAAAGCCCAAGCGCGAAAATATGTCGATGATTTCGTTCTTGACAATAGAAAGAGGGTGGCGGGTACCCATGGCTATGGGGTAGGGCGTACGTGTAAGGTCGAGGTCTGAGTGATCGTCCTCTTTGGTGGCAAGACCCTCGCGCAACTCGTTGAGCTTGTCCTGTAATGCAGTCTTCAACTCATTGAGCTTCATGCCGATTTCGCGCTTGCTCTCAGGGGCGACATCGCGAAATTCACCCATCAAGCCATTTATCACGCCTTTTTTGCTAAGATACTTGATGCGCAGTTCTTCAAGCGCCTTTGCGTCGGCGGCTTGTAAGTCTGCCACTTCGCCAAGTAATGATTGAATTTTATCTGTTAACATTGCGTTATTGCTTATTTTTCGTGCAAAGATAAATATTTCTTTGCAAATATGTTCTTCTTACCAAGAAAAGCCTTACTTTTGTTGTTCAAATAAGTAGTATTTACAATGAAAGGATTTGTTTATGTTCTTCTGTTTGTAGTGGTGTTGGCCTCTTGTAAGGGAGGTAAGGTTTCTGATCCGGTAGAAAAACAGAAGCCCTGTGTGGAGTCTGATACAGACAGTACTGCTGCTGACAGTCTGCCATTGCCGCCAAAGGCTGCAGATGGGTTGTTTGACGATTTTATTTATTCGTATATGCGTGTGCGCCGTTTCCAATTAGAGCGTACCGTTTTCCCGTTGCCCAATTATGTTGATGGCCAAAACAGACCGATAGCCAAGAGTGCGTGGAAATTTGATCCCATGTACAAGAATTTGGATGTTTACACGCTCATATTCGATAGTTCGCGTTCGATAAAAGCGGAGAAGGATACCTCGTTGCGGCATGTGGTGTTTGAGTGGGTTTATCTCGAGAAACATCGTGTAAAGCAGTATGTTTTTGACAAAGCCGACGGACAGTGGCGCTTGACACGTTTGGAATCACATGATATGAGCCGTAATGTGAACAGCGACTTTTATGACTTTTATCGTCGTTTCTCTGTTGACAAAAAGTTTCAGAAGAGTCATATCAAGGAGCCTTTCGCTTTCAAAACGTATGATTATGAGAATTTTCAGAGTATCGAGGGTTTGCTCGATGTAGAACAATGGCCTGATTACCGGCCGAAGTTGCCATCAGGCACAATTACAAATATCAATTATGGCCAGAGTTATGCTAATTCGCGACGCAGGGTGCTCATGATCTGTAGTCAGTCGGGCGGAATGGGTTGCTCTTTGACCTTTGAACGCTATGGCAAGGATTGGAGACTGGTACGGCTTGAAAACTAAATTATGCAATGAGGTGGTTGTGATGCTGGCGTAAAAACGTTCCGTGTCAAATTACCAACTTTTATAATTAAGAATAGGAAATATGTATTCATTACTACATCATAACACATTTGGCATAGATGCTCAATGTGCGGAATTTGTTGAATATGACTCTGTTGAAAAACTTCAGACACTTTTGCCGTCGTTACAAGGAAAGCGGTGGCTGCAAATTGGCGGTGGAAGTAATCTGTTGTTTGTAAAAGACTTTGACGGCGTGGTGTTACACTCACGCATCGTGGGGTGTGATGAAGTGCATCGTGATACACACAACGTGTGGCTCCGCGTGGGGGCAGGTGTTGTGTGGGACGAATTTGTGGCCTATTGCGTGGAACATGGCTTTTATGGATTAGAGAATTTATCTCTCATTCCCGGCGAGGTTGGTGCAAGTGCCGTTCAAAATATTGGCGCCTATGGCGTAGAGGCTTGCCAATATATTGAGAAGGTTGAAGCTATAGACGTTGCGACAGGGGCGTTGAGAACATTCGACACTCAGTCGTGTCAGTATGCCTACCGTAGCAGTATATTTAAGCATGCTTTGCGCGGTCAATATATCATAACATATGTAACATATCGACTGTCGCTCAAGTTCTCTCCCTATTTAGATTACGCAGCCATACGCAGGGAGTTAGAACAGCGCGGCATGAATTCTGCAACACTCACAGCACAGAATTTGCGGAATATGATAATTCAAATAAGGCAGTCAAAATTGCCCGACCCCAAGGAATTGGGTAGTGCAGGCTCCTTCTTTATGAATCCAGTCGTGGATAACGAATGCGTGCAGCGTTTGTTGAAGAGCTATCCTGATATGCCACACTACAATGTAGAGGGTGGAGTGAAAATTCCTGCGGGCTGGCTGATAGACCAATGCGGTTGGAAAGGTCAGAAAATGGGGCGGGCTGGTGTTTATAGCAAACAAGCGTTGGTGCTGGTCAATTTAGGCGGTGCAACAGGGCAGGATATAGTTAATTTGAGTAACGCAGTACGCAAGGATGTGTATGATAAATTCGCCATACGCATATATCCAGAAGCCAATTTTATTGAATAAATAGATTATGCCCCGATTAAGGTTTTTAGGCACAGGTACAAGCACAGGCGTTCCGCAAATAGGTTGCCATTGTGAGGTTTGCTGTTCTACAGATTTGTGCGACAAACGCTTGCGTACTTCGACCATGCTCTCTTTAGATAATGGAGCACATATTCTGATTGATTGTGGCCCCGACTTTCGGCAGCAGATGTTGAGGTGGCCGTACGATAAAATAGATGCGGCGTTGATTACACATGAGCATTATGATCATGTGGGCGGCATAGACGACCTTCGCCCGTTCTCATTCCGGAAGTCTATAGATGTTTATACCAACGAACGCTGTGCGCATAATTTGAAACAGCGGATACCCTATTGTTTTGCCGAAAAAAAATATCCTGGTGTTCCCAACATATCGTTACATGGTTCGTCAGAACCAAAACCGTTCTGTGTGGCAGGCGTAGAGGTTGTTCCTGTAGAGGTGTTACATGATCAGTTACCTATATGGGGCTATCGCATAGGTGGCATGGCCTATATTACAGATATGAGCAGTATATCTTCTGATGAAATGCTCAAATTGAATGGTGTAAAGCTGCTGGTTATAAACGCATTGCGACATACGATGCATCATTCCCATCAATCCTTGTCGCAGGCGTTGCAAGTGATAGATAAGGCAAATGCACAAACTGCCTACTTGGTGCACATGAGCCACGAGATGGGGTTGCATGCTATTGTCGATAAAAGTCTGCCTCCTCATGTCCATTTGGCTTATGACGGGTTGGAAGTGGAGTGGTAGGTCTGTGTATTTGCGCGATTGCATTCGGACAATTCAGCGTTTTTACGTAACTTTGCGAAAGATACTCAATCAGCGTGGTATGTTGCTGCGCTCTTTTGATAATATTCATGAGAAAGAAATTTACAAAAATACTGTGGACCGTATATGCCGCAGTACTCTTGCTGATAGTGATAGCCGTGTTTTGTGTAGAGCGTGGCTGGATAGGTTATATGCCACCTATTGATGAGTTGCAGAGCCCTATCAGCAAATACGCCTCACAAGTAATCAGTGCCGATGGCCGGTTGATGGGCACATGGTCAAGAAATGAAAACCGAGTGTTTGTGGGATATGACAGCATATCGACGCATATGTTTGACGCACTTGTGGCTACTGAGGATGAGCGTTTTTACGATCATTCAGGCATTGATGCCAGAGCCGTGTTCCGTGCGGTGGTAAAACGCGGTATTTTGGGGCATAAAGGTGCGGGTGGTGGTAGTACCATTACACAGCAGCTTGCAAAGCAGTTGTATTCGTCGTCGGCTGAGAGTACCATGCAGCGACTCGTGCAAAAACCTGTGGAATGGGTGATTGCAGTAGAACTTGAACGTCATTATACCAAGGAAGAGATTCTGACACTCTATCTCAATTATTTCGATTTTCTGCATAATGCAGTAGGCATAAAGACGGCGGCGAACGTTTATTTCGGAAAATCGCCCAAAGACCTTTCCATTACCGAGAGCGCCACGTTGGTCGGCATGTGTAAAAACCCTTCTTACTTCAATCCGGTTCGTGAACCGGATCGTTGTCGCGAACGCCGTAATGTAGTGCTGCAGCAAATGGTAAAGGCTGGCAAACTCTCTGAAACAGAGTATGCAACTTTGAGCGAGGAACCTCTGAAATTGAACTTCCATCGTATTGACCATAAAGAGGGGCTTGGTGCATACGTCCGCGAATATCTGAGACGTATCATGATGGCAGAGAAACCCGACCCATCGAATTATAAAGATTGGCAGCGTCAACAGTACTATGAGGATTCGCTCATGTGGGAAACAGACCCCTTGTATGGTTGGTGCAAAAAGAATTATAAACGTGATGGTAGTACGTATGACATTTACACTGATGGCTTGAAGGTATATACAACCATCGACTCTCGTATGCAACAATATGCAGAGCAGGCTGTTTATACGCAAATGGGCAAAAACTTGCAGCCAAAGTTTGAGGCAGAACGTCGTACATCGCCTAATTTCCCTTATAGTGCCGACCTTAAACGTAGCGATGTGAAACGACGCATACAACGTGCCATCAAGCAGTCTGATCGTTACAGAACGATGAAGGCTGATGGTGCAAGTGATGAAGAAATAGACAAGGCTTTTCACACCAAGGTGCCCATGACGGTGTTCACCTATCATGGTGATGTCGATATGGTCATGACGCCAATAGACTCTATATTATATTATAAAAAATTCTTGCGAGCGGCTTTGGTGTCAATGGACCCCATGACAGGTCAGGTAAAAGCCTATGTGGGTGGTCCTGATTTTTCGCATTTCCAATACGATATGGCCATGGTGGGCCGCAGACAAATCGGTTCAACTATGAAGCCTTTCGTTTATGCCATGGGTCTGCAAGGGGGTATGACTCCTTTCACAACCATTCTCAATGTGCAACGCAGCTACGGCGGCTGGTGTCCTCGCAACGCAAGTCGGGCGTCCTATGGTGCGCACGTTACACTCAAGTGGGGCCTCAGCAGGTCTAACAACTGGGTGACGGCAGGTTTGATGTACCAAATAGACCCTACTGGACAAGGACTCGTGCGTGACCTCCATGCACTAGGTGTGGCCAATGACAACATGCAGCCCTCGTTGCCTTTGTGCTTGGGTACGTGCGACATAACTCCAGCAGAGTTGGCTTCGGCCTATACAGCCTTTGTTGAAAAAGGCATCCGTCGTGCACCGTTGCTCGTTACGCGTATTGAAGACGGCGAAGGCAATGTGGTAGCGGACTTCGTGCCTCGTACCAACGAAGTGTATAATGAGCAAACAGCCAGCGACATGATAGATATGATGAAAGCGGTAATAGATGAGGGTACAGGCCGCCGCTTGCGGTCCGTCTATAGCATGAAAGGCCCCATAGCTGGCAAAACAGGTACGACAAACAACAATTCTGATGGTTGGTTTGTAGGTTGTGTGCCCCAACTAGTCACAGCAGTGTGGGTGGGCGGTGACGAACGCGACATACATTTCAACTCTACTGCTATAGGACAAGGTTCTGCATCGGCATTGCCAGTTTGGGCCTTGTATATGCGTCGCGTATATGCCAATAAAGCTCTTGGCTATGATCCTGAGCGAGATTTTGACAAACCATCTCCGCCTGAGGGCGTGTCGTCGCGTGGGACACATCGTCAAACGGGACACGACAGCGATGGCACATCAGGCGGTTCTGAATCGCCGGAACAAGAAATTAACGAAAATAAGGACAAGGTGGCTACAAAACCAAAGCCATCTGGCGAAAAATACTTTGAGTAGTTAGAGGAATATCCCTTATAAATATGTAAGGATTGCCATAGGTGTCCTTTACAAATATAGAATAACCCGTTGACGGAATGAGACGATAAAAGGGTTGATGACTATACGCATATTCACCGACCAACTCCATTCACTAACGCAACAAATAATATATCCTGCATCATGAAATTCATGGCAATAATACCCGCCCGGTACGCTTCAACGCGTTTCCCCGCCAAACCATTGGCTATGTTGGGTGGAAAACCAATCATACAGCGCGTGTATGAGCGCGTGGCACAAGTATTTCCCAATTTATGCGTTGCAACAGATGATGCTCGCATTGAGGCTGTTGTCAAACATTTTGGTGGTGTGGCCGTCATGACCTCCACCACTCATCGCAGTGGTACTGACCGTTGTTATGAGGCTTTCTGCAAAATGGGGGGAGACGCCGATATCGTGGTTAATGTACAAGGCGACGAGCCCTTTATAGTTCCCTCACAACTCAAGGCTGTAGCGGCTTGTTTTGATGATCCCTCGACACAGATAGCCACTTTGGTCAAGCCCTTTGGCCCCGACGCAACAATCGAACAGATTGAAAATCCCAATAGCCCAAAGGTGGTAGTAAGCAATGATGGCTATGCCCTTTATTTCTCGCGTAGCGTCATACCTTATCTTCGAGGTATAGACCGAGCTTCATGGCCTTCAGCGCACACTTATCTCAAGCATATTGGCCTTTATGCCTACCGAGCTGACGTGCTCGAGCACATCACGCACATGCCGCAGGGAATTTTAGAGCAGTGCGAGTCGTTAGAGCAGTTGCGTTGGTTGCAAGCAGGCTTGCGAATTAAAGTCGGCACAACAGATGTCGAAACGATTGGTATTGACACGCCACAGGACCTTGAACGGGCCGAAGCCTTTTTGAAAACTCAAAAATAACAGAAAACCATGCAACGACATATATATGTATGTGCCATGATGGCACTTTTGATGTGTGGGCCAATACAAGCCCAAAAAATAGTAGTAGGGTCGTGTACGCTCAAGGACGGCGGCATATACACAGGCGAACTTATAGGAGGCAAGCCTGGTGGAAAGGGTCGCGTTCAGTACGAAAATGGCGATACTTACGAGGGCACCTTTGTCAAAGGACTGCGCCAGGGTGAGGGTACATTTACAGCTGCAGATGGCTCACGCTACGAGGGCAATTGGACAAAAAATGAGAAAAACGGTAAGGGTACATTCTATGCTGTCAACAACAACCGTTATGTTGGCACATGGTATCGTAACCAAAAAGAGGGCGTTGGCACCATGTACTATTACAATGGTGATCGTTACGAAGGCCAGTGGAAAGGTGATAAACGCAACGGCCGCGGCACTTATACATACCAAAGTGGAGCCTACTATAAAGGCGATTGGGTGGACGACCAAAAGGAAGGCAAGGGCATCTTCGATTGGAATGATGGCTCAAAGTACGAAGGAAGTTGGGCTGCCAATCAACGCAATGGTCGTGGCACTTACATCTATGCTGACGGTGATTACTACAATGGCGATTGGAAAAATGACATGCAAGATGGGCGTGGCATTTACAAATTCCGCAATGGTGATACCTACGAAGGACAGTATGTAATGGGTGAGCGCACAGGTGAGGGAACTTTCCGTTTCGCAAATGGTGATTCCTATGTGGGCACTTTCCTCAATGGTGAACAAAGTGGGCAAGGAACATTCCAGTGGAAAGGTGTAGCTTCATACACCGGACAGTGGAAAAACAACATGATGAGTGGTCATGGTGTATATAAATGGAAAAATGGTGATGAGTACAATGGAGAGTGGAAAAATAACCGCATGGACGGCGAGGGCACATTGCGCTTTGCGGCAGGAGGTCGTTTCAAAGGCACTTTCCGCGATGGCAAGCGTGATGGTCGCTCTGTCGAGATTCGCGCAGACGGCACACGCATAGACTGTACTTATCGTGAAGGACAAAAGCATGGTAAATACAAGGAGTATGATGCTAATGGCAATATGACCAAACAAGGTGAATATTCAAACGGCAGAGTTGTGCAATAAATATAGCAAGTAGGTGTTCGGAATGATTTTATACACTCGGCAAGTGTCAACTTCACGTAGTTAGTACGTTCTCGGGCACATCTGTTTACCGACAACGCTCTTCCACATTTTGAACACCTACTTACGAAGTGGCGGCGATAGGTCAATCTAACTCCCCAGTTCATTAACCAGTCAACCAGTTAACCCGTTATAAAAATTCAATTATCATGAGAACAACTAAATCGACAGCAAAGGCAAAAGCGCCAGCTAAGCGTACAGCGCGTCCGCGCCAGCTGAAAATAGTCAAGAGCGACGAATGGTTGCGCCCCTTTGAAGGCGCCATACAAGGTCGTCACGACCATGCTTTGCACAAAATTGAAGAACTCACCGGCGGCAAAGGCTCTTTGAGCGATTTTGCCGATGGACATCTCTATTTCGGCCTACATCGTACTCCTCGTCAATGGATATTGCGAGAGTGGGCACCTAATGCCACAGCCATTTACCTTGTAGGTACCTTCAATAATTGGCAGGAATCCCCCGAATACGCCTTTACGCGCATACCCAATACAGATAATTGGCAATTAAAACTCCCTGCAAAGGCATTGCACCATCTTGATCTTTACAAGCTCTCAGTACATTGGTCTGGCGGACAAGGTGAGCGTGTGCCAGCTTGGGCACGACGCGTGGTGCAAGATGAACAGACTAAGATATTCAGCGCACAAGTTTGGTATCCCAAGCAGGGTTATGAGTGGAAAAATCCCGAATTCCGTCCTAAACGTGGTCCGCTCTTCATCTATGAGTGCCACATAGGCATGGCTCAAGATGCAGAAAAAGTTGGCACCTACAACGAGTTTCGTCTCAATGTGTTGCCGCGCATAATAGCCGATGGTTATAACTGCATACAGATAATGGCCATAGCTGAGCATCCGTACTATGGCAGTTTTGGCTATCACGTTAGCTCTTTCTTTGCACCCAGCAGTCGATTTGGTACCCCCGATGAACTCAAACAACTCATTGATGCCGCACATCAAGCTGGCATATCAGTTATCATGGACCTCGTGCACAGCCACGCTGTGAAAAACGAAGTCGAGGGCTTGGGCAATTACGCAGGTGACCCTAACCAATTCTTCTACCCCGGTTCACGTCGTGAGCATTCGGCATGGGATAGTCTCTGCTTCGATTATGGCAAAAACGAGGTTATACACTTCTTGCTCTCTAATTGTAAGTATTGGCTCACCGAATTCCATTTCGATGGGTTCCGCTTCGATGGTGTCACGTCTATGCTCTATTACAGTCACGGGCTTGGCGAGAGCTTTTGCCAATATGGCGATTATTTCAACGGCCATCAAGACGACAATGCCATTTGCTATCTAACTTTGGCCAACCAACTCATACATCAGGTCAATCCTCATGCCATTACTATAGCTGAGGAAGTGAGTGGCATGCCAGGTCTTGCAGCCCCCTTTGCTGATGGAGGCTATGGTTTTGACTTCCGCATGGCAATGAATATACCGGATTATTGGATAAAGACCATAAAGGAACGTCGCGATGAAGATTGGCACCCATCTTCTATATTATGGGAACTTACCAACCGCCGTGCCGACGAGAAAACCATCTCTTATTGCGAAAGCCACGACCAGGCACTTGTAGGCGATAAGACACTGATATTCCGTTTGATTGATGCCGATATGTATTGGCATTTCCAAAAAGGCGATGAGAACGAAACCGTACACCGTGGCATCGCATTGCACAAAATGATACGCCTCGTAACGGCCTCTACAATCAATGGCGGCTATCTCAACTTTATGGGCAACGAGTTCGGCCATCCCGAATGGATAGATTTTCCACGCGAGGGCAATGGCTGGAGTTACAAGTATGCGCGTCGCCAGTGGAACCTTGTAGACAATCACAATTTGTGTTACCACTATCTTGGCGATTTCGACAATCAAATGGTGCATCTGTTGCGCAACTCAGTAAGAGACTTGCGCAAGTTCCCCGTGCAGGAGGTATGGCATGATGATGGCGACCAAGTGTTGGCATATATGCGAGGTCCGCTCGTGTTCGTGTTCAATTTCTCGCCCAACCGTTCTTATGAAGGCTACGGTTTCAGAGTGCCAGAGGGAGCATATAACGTAGTGCTCAACACTGATGCTCATGCTTTTGGCGGCAACGGCCTTGCCGACGACAGTGTTTGCCACTTTACCAATTTTGATCCGTTGCTTGCACGCGAGCACAAAGGTTGGCTCAAACTTTATCTACCTGCGCGTTCAGCAGTCGTGCTCCGTTTGCAGCCAAAAGAAGAGAAAGAAAGTAAGAAAAGTAACGAGTAGTACATATATATTACTATAAAATGCAGAAAAGGGACAAGTACCATTGATTTGGTATTTGTCCCTTTTGGGTATTACGGTCTGCGTGAGATGCTTACAATGGAGTTGTGACCACAGTTGGCATAGCCCCTTTTGTTTTTGTATTATAGTTTGGTGTAATAGATATAAACGCGTATAGAGTTTTGTACTTCCACTCCATCAATCATAATGCACTGCTTCATAGTCTGGCTTTCTTTAGTAATGAGAAAATATTGTTCACAACTTGTTGTGTTTTGGAGAATTGTTACTACCTTTGCATCGGATCATTCCTCGTAAGAGGTTTGGACCCCACATTCAGGCAGTCTTGATTATGTCAAGTCTGCCTGTCTTACTTTAAAGCCATTAGTGGCAATCTCATCGTAGTATGATTTTCCTTCCATATCTTGATGTGTCTTGGAAAATTGTTATTACCTTTGCGGTAAAGAAGCAATATAAGAGGCATCTCACACGTCGGCTCTTTGGAGTGCAGGTCGCCGGGATTGTCCTTTTGCTTCTTTTTTTGTTATATGAATTTCATCATATAGAGTATCTCCCCATCAGTCATTTTGCATTTGAATTCAATTATTTGTCCTTTATATTCCACTTGATAAACACTGAAATTGAATGGGTGGTGTCTTCCTTGTTCAATTCCAGTGCGAAAGGCATTAGGAAGCCATTGCTCAAATTCTGTTGCTGTTTTTATCACATGGGTGACTTCTGGGTCGCGCATGGCTTTAGCTGCGGTCTCGGTGAAGAATTGTTTTCCAACTCCGATAGTGTATTCTTCAGAAGTTTGGATCGTTGTTCGTTTGGAACGTGAACCATTTATACATTTATAATCGTATCGTGCAAGTTTGCATTTGCCCAATCTATTGCAAGATTTCGGACATATCGGCAAGCGCAGTGTGTGCTCTACTGTGGCATTGAGCGTCTCTCTAATTTTCTCATTTTGTATTTTTCTTCCATAAATAGTTGCGTTTTGGAAAAATGTTATTACCTTTGCGGCGTGGGAGCGACATACTGAAGACCACTGAAAGCAGCGTGCGACGTTGCAGAACCTGAGGCCAACGGATTATTCCATTGGTCTCTTGTATTTTCTGAGCTTACCATTGACATACTAAAAGATGTAGTTATGGTGATATTGTTCACTATCCCAAATAGCTTTGTTCCTATCTTGGATTTGTCTTTCCGTAATTGGCTTTCTAAAGCAATGGTCTGTCAGACAAACGCAAGCGTGTTGCGCATCAGAAGCATGGTTTGCATTACGACAACAGTTCATAACTTTCTCTGGTGATTTCACATCAATATATCCAAACTCACCCACTTTCAAATCTGGGTTTGCCTTACTGTCTTTTGGAAGCATATCGTAAACCTTTCTTCTTCCTCTCTAATTTTCTCATTTTGTATTTTTTCTTCCATAAATAGTTGTGTCTTGGAAAATTGTTATTACCTTTGCATCGGATCATTCCTCGTAAGAGGTTTGGACCCTGAATTCAGGCAGACTTGATTATTCCAAGTCTGCCTGTCTTATTTAAAGCCATTAGTGGCAATCTCATCGTAGTATGTTTTTCTTTCCATATCTTGATGTGTTTTGGAAAATTGTTATTACCTTTGCATCAAAGCAATGTATCAAGTTATCCTCCGTCCGCGTTTATCGCGAGACACACGAGGAAGGTGACGGATCATTGCTTTTCTTTTTTATATACTCGTAGATTTCATTGTAGTATGATTTTTCTTCCATATTCTGTTGCGTTCTGAAAATTTGTTATTAGTTTTGCAACAAAGCATTGAGGGAATGGCCGAACTGCGTAACAAGCTAAGAGGTCGCCTGAGATGCTTTTATTCGTTTATATTGTTGATGGAATAGCAAATGTATTTCACAATAATACGCCCATCGTTTCTTCTGTGCGTTTCTCGCCCGATATTCAACCTTACGCTTTGTCCATCTGCAGTCGTCGCCTTGAAATAGTAGAAGTAATCAAATGGATTGTTGTGTGTTGGGGCGTGTGCTGCTTCATTCAAATATGTGGCATTATCAAGCATGATGTCTATGTCTTTTTATTCATCGGCACTTACACGGCGAGTTCTGGCCATTGTATCAGAATACAAATGCTTGTTTCCTTTCTCATCAAATCTGACTTTTATATTGTTTCCATTCGGTAATTGCTTCTGGACTTTTTTATCAAGCAGTGGAGTCATTTCTTTATCTATATAATGTTTACATAAGATTGCAGCTTGTGTCTTTTCACGATTGCCAACGCATTCATGAAGAAAACGACAAGTGGCACATAACTCATTGTCCGGCACGAAGGTCAGTTTCAACTTTCCCTTTGCGACATCGCAGTCATGGCACCGACGAATGGTGTAAGGGTTGTAGTCGGGTACGGTTTTGTATTCCTTTCCTGGATTGAAATGGAAGATACCCTTTGTGTCACGTTGACGGGCTTCTTCGCCCAGTGCCATCGCCTCGTCGTGCGGTGTGGCAGGATATTTGGACTTGCACACCTGCACTACTGTGCAACGGCAGTTCCACCCGTTTAGTGGATAGTATTCCTCCCAGAACGTGTCATGCAGCTTAACGGAGAGTCAGTTGAAGCGAATTATAGCATACGTGATGGTAAGGGCCGTAATGGTAAGACGACTGGTGGGTACAAAGGGAAATATATCATTACCTTGCTGGAGCTTGATGGTCAGGTAGGTGATAATGCCAAGTACGGTGTTCAGCTGGAGAACTGTGGCCCGGTAACAAAGGTAGGAGACAGACTTAAGGACGTAAAAGTGGAATCGAAAGTAAAAACTCTGCGTAGATACAGGGAGGCAAAGGCTGCGGCGGGTTTGAAATGACTTCAGCTCCGTGCTGTTGTTATTTTCCTTTGAAGAATTTGATAAGTGCTGTGATTTTGGTAATAATGTAGAGTAATAAAGGCAGGAAAGCTATAAGGCAAAATGCAACAGTCAGCACTGTGGCAAATGGGTGCTGCACGATGAGATTGTGAATGGGTTTGAGGTTTGTGGTCATATGTTGTTCGGAAATGTATTTGCTACAAAGGTAATCAAAAATGTATTTGCTACAAAGGTAATCAATAAAAAGTAGGACAAAATGGCGAGAGAGGTCTGTTTTGTAAAAAAGATAAACGACAACGGCAGTGCCAAGCGCGTTACGGCCGATGCGGAAGAACTGGGGCGTGTGATAAGGGGCGTGCAGGACGAGAGTGAACGGCCGAAGAGTGACATTTAGACCTGGTCGCAGGCATCACAAGCGATAGATGCACTGCAGGCAAAATATTTCTGCCTGGCAGACGTTTTGATTATAAGTGACTTCTTTTTTCCACTTCCCATAGACAAAATGCACAAACGTATAGAAACGAAACATGCAAAAGGAACCAGATATTATGGATTGCAAATAGGAGAAACAAAGAATCCGTATGACAAAGTGTTGGATAAAATATGTCGAATTAGTGTATGACAAAGACAGGGACGTTTTTTATCAATGAGAAGCACCATCGCCATTGCAAGTCATATTGAATTTTCTTGACCATACTCCTTGGAGAGGATTCCTATATGCAGAACGTGAGAACGTTGACATGGGAATACGTGATTTCAATGCGCTCTGCACTTTTGTTTGTATTCTGTTGATCTTCAGATAGTTATGTAGTGTATATAAACCAGGCTTGTGTATACACTACCATCTGCACGTAGCACTTTTGTTTGCACTATCTACACTGTCATACATGTGCAGGTGAAGTATGCGGTGTACTGGCAGTGTTTAGCGTCATAGGGAGAGCGAAAAAATAGTTGGAGCAACAGAAAATCTGTCCTCCCTATGCCCGACAAACGCTCTCCCTATGGCGTAAAAAGCACTGCCGCCAGCATTAAGTGCAGACGGTAGTTTATGTAAAATGTAGAGGCGTCTGCACGCTTTTCTCTGTTGATTATCAATTCATTCGATGCAAAAGTGCAGAGTGCAGACAAAACTAAAAAAGTTTTTAGCCGATGCCTGTCATGACAAATTAGACTTGTTGTGGGGTGGGGCGTGCCTTATTTTGTTTGCGAGTAACCAAGGCTTTTCAATTTTTCGCACACTTGCGTGCGGTGGTCCCCTTGTAATATGATGTCGCCTTGTTTTGCACTGCCTCCTATGCCACATTGCTGTTTCAATAGTTTGCAGAGTGCAAGCATATCGGCTTCATTACCAACAAAGCCCCGCACAATGGTTACAGTTTTTCCGCCGCGGCCAGCACGTTCCATGCTGATACGCAGCTTTTGTTGTTGCGGGGGCAGTGTTGAGGGCTCTGAGTCGTGTGCCTCGTTGTAGCTATATTGCGGGTTGGTAGAATATACAACTCCCGTGCGTTGTTTGCGTTTTGGGGGTGTGGGAGATGCCTGTGTTTGTGTGGCATCAATTTGTGTGGTGTGATTGCCTGTGAGTGCAGCTAATTTTTCTTTCCAATCTTCCATAAATAATATTGTGTTGGGGGTGGTGCTTGGTATGGTGATATGTGCAAAGGTAAAACTTATAGTTTTGATGTGGCAACTTTAGGTGAGCTTTTTGTAAGCAAATATAGATGAAATGCTTAATTTTGCACACCTGTAAAATGAAAGCTCAAATGGCTTTACAATTCGTTGGGGGTTGGCCATTGTTTGTGCCAACGAGCAAATGAACTTGATAAGGCTGTTGTTGCGTTTGTTGAAAATTATCATCAAGATTAAATCCTAACTAAGACAAAAAGTAAATAGATGAAAAGTGTGTTGGAGCTTGATATGCTGCAAACGGCTGGTTTGGGCGCGTTGGCATTGGTGTTGGGCATGTGTTTGACGCGTAGGGTGAAATGGTTGCAGCGGTTTTGCATACCGTCTCCTGTGTCGGGAGGCATTGTGTTTTCGGTAGTGTCGCTTATGCTTTACAAATTGTGGAACGTAGAGCTGGTTTTTGATGGCACGCTGAAGGATGTGTTTATGCTTGTATTCTTTACTTCGGTAGGTTTTCAGTCAAACTTGAAGGTACTGCGTCGTGGTGGCAGCACGTTGTTGCTGATGTTGGGTGTTTTAGCCTTTATAATAGTGGTGCAGAACGTATTACCGTTGGGCATAGCGTGGATTATGGGCGTCAACCCCCTGGTGGGAATGGCTGCGGGGTCAATTTCCATGGCCGGCGGTCATGGCACGGCTGGTGGCTTTAGTGCTGTGCTTGAGGGTATGGGGCTGTCTGGTGCGGGCACCATCGCTATGGCGGCAGCCACGTTCGGCTTGATAATGGGCTCGGTAACGGGTGGCCCGTTGGCAGAACGCTTGATACGCACAAAATTGACGGCAGAGCATCTTGAACCGAAAGACTATGAGGTGGATCCTGCTATGGCGGGACTTGAAAGCGACGAGGCATCACCCGCTGGGCGTGCAAAGCATATAAGCAGCAACGAACAAGAATTTCAACAGTACGCCAAGGCCACGTATGCGTTGCTTATAGTAGTGGCTGCGGGTTCGCTGATGAGTTGGCTGTTACAACAGACGGGGGTGACTTTCCCGACCTACTTTGGGGCATTGATTGTGGCAGCTATAGTACGCAATGTGGCAGAAGCCTGTAAATTGACGCCAAAAATGGAACTTGATAAAATCGTTAGTGTTGGCAATATATGTTTGTCTGTATTTTTGGGTATGGCCATGGTGTCGTTAAAGCTGTGGGAACTCGAATCGCTTGCTTTGCCGCTGGTAGTGATGCTTGTGGCGCAGGTTGTGGCGATGGCTTTAATTGCGTATTTTGTGGCGTTCAACATATTGGGCCGCGACTATGATGCGGCGGTGCTGGTAGCAGGCATTTGTGGTTTCGGGCTTGGAGCTACTCCTAATGCCATGGCCAATATGAGTGCTGTGTGTTACAAGTATCATTATTCGGTAAAGCCTTTCTTGATTGTACCGATTATTGGAGCCATGTTTGTGGATTTAATCAACACTGGCTTTATTACAATGTTCTTGAATTGGATAGGGGCTTGATGTTGTAATTGCGGGTGAGGCGGTGGCAACAGCGTTTTTTTAATGCTGTTGCCACCGCCTCATTTTGTGCGTATGGAGTATGGGTTATTTCTGCCTTTTCTTAGAGTCTCGTTTGAAGAGTTCCTTCAGCTTGTTAAACTCGCGTTGCAAGGTGATGCCAATGCCTTGGGTTGTAAGCGATGATTTTGTAAAATATCGGTCGTTTGTTTCGCTGTATGCACGTAGGCTGACGCTGCCGCGTGGAGTTAGCAGGTAGCGTATGTCAAAGTCGCCTACAAAGTTTGTGCTATAGGTGGAGCTCTCGCGGTAGCCGAAGTTTCCGTTGAATAGCAGACGGTCGTTGAATAGGCGTCCTTGTACCAGGCCGTCAACTTCGCTGTTGTTCCACCCCTCAGTGCCAGGCATAAAGTTTGTGCCAAAGCTCCATTTGGAGTTATTACCTAACATGGAGGATATGGCAGAGTTAAGTTGCCCTGTGAGGGTGGTGGACAGGAACGAACGCATGGCTGCGCTTGACTGCTGCTGTGCTTGATTGTTGATGTTGGCTCCTGTTGCGGTGTTTGTGGTAGTCATGAAACGTCCCATACCAAGCAAGCACATCACTTGTTTGCTCATGTCCTCGTCTGTTGATATGAGCTGGTGTACCATTTGTTTCTCGTCGTCAGAGATGTTGTGCAGGTCCAAATCAAAGTCTACCTTAGGCGCACGCGCCACGCCTCCAATGTTGAGTATGCAGTCGGCTTTTACCATCTTGTTAGAGAACCCCGCACCATAATTGAGGTCGTTGAGAGAGACGCCATTCACGGTATATAGTGCTTTGAGGTTGAGTCGGGCGTTAAGTGGGTCGCCAGCAAATGTGATGCTGCTGCCGTCCTGCAGCTTTAGGCTCTTCTTTATAATGTCTTGCAGACTGATGTTGTAATCGCCACGCACGAGGGTGTAGCTGCCGTATATGTCGAAGCCACCTTTGTTGTGCCATCGTGCACGAAGCGGGCCTTGGCCCCAGGCTGTAATGGCATCGCCAGATTTGCCGTCGGTAATTATTTTGATTTGTGTGGCTGGCGTGAGGTCGATCATGAAGTTTAATTGCATGTCGGTAGGCTCGTTGCCGGCGGTGGTGGGGGGGGCTTGGTGTATGCGAAGGGTGTCAGCATTTGGCATGATGAGGCCGGCGGGTGCTTGTTGCTGCATGGCGTGGAAGCGTATCATGCGGTCGTCCTTTGATAATGCTGTCTGATTGTCGAGGTTGTATGTAAATTGGCTTGGCGCATCAGGACGTAGTGCGATGTCGGCCGTGAAGTGTGATGGCCACCCCGCCAGGTGAATGTTGCCTGTGGCAGATGTTGTGCAGAAGAATGGTAGTTCTGCCTGTTGGGGCTGATCGTAGCACAACATGTGATTGGCGGTGATGTCGAATGTGTAGTTGAGTTTTTTGAGGTGGGTGTGTCTGAGTACACCATTGGCTTTGCCTTTTCCAGAATGCTTGTCGTAGAGGTTGAAATCGTTGAAGACGAAAGCACCAGGCTCGAAACGCACATTGCCGTCTTGCACCTTATAATTGACACCAGTGGCCAATACTTTGGCTTGACAGTTGGCGGAAACTTCGCCTTCGAAATCGAGCTTTTTGAATGGGCCATAAAGGCGTATATGGCCTGTGGCGTCGCCTTTGAAATCGCCAAAGATACCATCGATATAGCGGTTGAGAAATGCCAAATCGGTGTGATGGGGGGTTATGTTCAAGCTGAGTCCTTTTTCTGCCAGCGATACGTAGCCATGCACTTGTGTGCCATAGTTGGGGGTGTGGGGCAGTTTCATGTCTGCATCGATGTTGATGCGGTTTTCACCCTTGTTCCAATTGGCATGTATGTTGGCATACCCCATAAGCCCGTTGTTGAACGTGAAATGGGGAATGGTCAGATTGGCATGGAATCGGGGTCGGTGTTCCTTTTGTGTGAAGATGGCCTGCCCGGTAGCTCTGCCGCCAAACGATACGGCGTCAAAATTTATGAGATTGAGTATGTAGTCAATGTCAATGCCGTTGAGGCTTGCTACAATTGAGTCGCTCTGGCCGGGGGCTATTGTGCCATCAATCGTGAGTGATTGGTTGGCGTGGCTGAGTTGTATGCCTGACATGGCAAGGCGCTTGTTGATGTATGACAGATGTCCGGAAGCAATATGCCAAATTGTGTCGGACAGGGCAAATTGCGTGGGACTGATATCCATGTTCAGGTTCACGCCATTACGTGAAGGCACAAATTCGGTAGTGCTTTCAACTGATCCGTAGTATTGGTCCTTGTCCTCTTGGTTGCTCCAACTTAGCTGTGTGTGTAGCGCGCCATGACGGGTCGTGAGATTGGCTGCAATACGGTAGTTGCTATTGGCAATGGCTTTTTGTGTCTGAATTAGGCAATGATAGTCTTGGCCTTGGCCCGACAGATAGATGCTTGGACGTATGAACGCTTGCGAGGATACGTTTAACTGGTTGGTGAAGGCTACAATAGATGTACGGCCCATGGGGGCAAAGGTGCCATGAATGTGTAGTGGGCCGTCTGTAGTAAATTTTATATTTGCCAATTTGTAGAGCGCTTCGGCATCTTTAAGCTTGGCGTTGATTAGCCATTGATCGTGTGGGGTGAGGGGCGGGCAGGGTTGTGCATTGTCGACAAGTCCGGGCAAACTGCGGTTGAGCACATCGGTCACACTTTGTTTGATGCGTTCTAATGACATGTTGCCTTCAATGTAAGCGTCGGCAAAATCGCTTTGTATTTTCAGAGTTTGCCGATTGGTGTTGTCGGAAGTGATGGACGCATTAAATTGGTTGAGGCTGTAGTTGCCTCGTGGCCCATTTTGTATGTCGAGGTTGTTAATCTGCAGCGTGCCATGTGGCAGTGCCCCTTTTTGCCATTTATCCAGGTCGGCTTTGATGTGTGCGCTGACTTGGGCTTGGTGCAAAGGGGTACTTTTGAGGCCAAGATTGGCAAGGTGAAGGTTTTGTATGTTTATATCAGCGTTGCCACCAACAATTTGCTTGCCAACCAACGAAAGCTTGGCTATGGCATTGAATTTTGCATTGGGGTCGTTACTGTTTATGTCGAATTGGGTGGTTCGTGGTGTGTGGTCTGCTTCGATTTCTATGTTGCGGAATTTATAATTGTTCCACGTAAACGCCGGTGCTTGTAGCTTTATGCTAACGCTCTCAAGACGCTTGTTTGCAACAATGGTGGCTCGTATGTCGGCCATTGCATCTATTTGCGTCGGCAGCGACTTGTTGGCGAGCAACTTGTCGAGAGCGAATGATTTGACGTTGATGTGGGAACTGGCATGTTGCCCTTTGATGCTTGCGCTGGCTGTAAGATGCCCAATGGCAGTTTGCACGTCAAGGGTTGTTTGAGTTGTTCCACCTGCCTGGTATGCTGCATTCCCTTTAATGTCAATGTCTCCGACCGCCTTTATGATGTTTTGACTTTTGTTGTCAAGCTTAACCCATGACAGCAGATTGGATGTAAGTGCTTTGCTCACGTGGCATTGGCTGAGCGTGAGGTAAAGTTCTTGTACACGTTTGGGGGCGTATTTCAACGTGACATCAGCTTTCAAATGGCTGTCATGTTGCTTGTCTGTGATGGTAAGTTGGTTGAGTTGCAACTTGCCTGGAGTTAGCAGTAATGTTGTAGAAATGCGCAGAGTAAGGTCTTTGCCTTTTGGCATGTTGCCTAACAGCGGTCGAATGTCAGCGGTTGAAACTTGTATTTTGTTGAGTGTTGCGCCTATGCGCAATGTGTGTGGGAGTTGGTCTATGCCACGTTGAATGTTGTAGGTTGCAAGGAGTGAACCCTGGCGTATGTGCGTATGGGGCATATCGAGGCTGAAATCTTCGATGTCGGCGGCAGTAGGGGTTGCTGAGAATTTGAAGTGCATATCGTTCAGACATAACCCTGATTGCTCCTTAAACGATAGCGCACGTACTCGCAGGTCAAGTTGCTTGGTAGTAATATTCTTGAGGCTGATATTGGCGTTGATGTCAGCCAGACCTATATGTGAGGGGTTGAACTTGTGGGGAGTATGTGGTAAGAAACGCTTGTCGTAACGAATGTTGACACGGCGTAGAATAATGGAGTTGATACGCAGGTTGATGCCCGATTTTGGTTTGTGGTCTTTGCTCGCAAAGGCATCTATCAGAAATTGGTAGTTTGCTGCGCTGTCAGCTTTTTGTTGGTATAGGTTGACATCGGCATCAAGCAACGATACAGTGCGCAGTGACAGTTGTTGCTTGAAGAGGGAACGCAATTCTATTTTTGTGGTAGCGAGGTGGGCTTTCAATAATATTTCGTGTTGTCTGTCGCTTATGCAGATGTTGTTGATTATTAAACGGTTGAATAGCCCTATTTGTATATTATCAATGCTTACCTTGCTGCCTATCTTATGACTTAGCTCTTGTGCAACATAGTTGGACAACATTTTGTTGGTTGGAGCATAGTTGAGTATGCCCAACAACAAAATGTATGCGCCAAGAATGGTGCATACGAGCGTGCGTAATATGTTGCGAATTTTTAAGGACTTCAAAGTGGTGGGTGGTGTTATTACAACTCTAATTTTTGAGTGGCATACTTGAGCACTTGTGGACGGTGTGTGATGAAAATCAATGTGCGGTGTGGGTAGTGCGTGATGATGCGCTGCAGCACAATCTCCTCGGTGGTGGGGTCGAGTGATGAAGTGGCTTCGTCAAAGATGAATATATTGCCATCGGACAGCAATGCTCGGGCAATTGCAATGCGTTGGGCCTGACCTTCGGAGAGGCCGTCGCCAGTTTCACCACAGATGGTGTCGAGTCCGTCAGCCTTTTTGAACACGAAGTCGGCTGCAGCAATGTGCAGTGCTTGCTTCAGTTCCTCGTCGGTGGCTGAGGGGTTGCCTTGTAGCAGGTTACTGCGAATGGTTCCGGAAAAGAGTGTGTTGCCTTGTGGCACGTACGCAAAATTTGTACGCATGTGGGGCATCATAGGGTAGTTATTTCCTTGTGAGTCGGTGATGATAATGTTGCCTTCGATGGGTGTAACGAGTGAGAGTAACAAGCGGATTAGTGTTGTCTTGCCTGCTCCAGTTTCTCCCACGATGGCAGTGACGCTGCCCGCGGGGAATTTGTAATTAAAATGATTGAATATCAGTCGTGATTTGTGCGTGTATTGAAATTTTACATCAGTTAGGTTCAGTTGCAGTGGGGGTGTCAGCTTGAGTGGCGGACACTGCTCTTCTTGGGGCAGTTCTTCTAATTCCATCAATCTTTCTGCCGCGGTGAACGAGGCGATGAATACAGGAATGAATTTTGAAAGATTGCGTACGGGGCCTTGTATCTGTCCAACTAATTGTATGAAAGCAAGCATGGCGCCATAGGTTATGAGCCCTTTTGACAAGTTTGTTGCGCCCCATGCGAATGTGACAAAGTAACCGGTGGCAAAACCCAAGTTAAGCAGACTTGATGAAATGGTTGAAAGTTTGGTACGTTTGAGTATTGTTGCGTGCAGGCGTGATTGTTGCGACGAAAGTTTTGTTATGAAAAAGTCGACACGTTGTAATGTTTTGACAATCAATACATGTTGTAGTGTTTCTTGGAGTATGGATTGAATGCAGCTTTCCTCGTTACGAGCCTCGTGAGTAAGGTTGCGCATTCTTTTGAAATAGAGTTTACTACTGATGATGAAGAATGGCACTACGCATACGATAATGATAGCGAGTGTGCTATCCATAAAGAATAGAAAGAAAAATGCGCCGACAAATTGAGTGAATGTGGTGATGAACGAAGGTATGCTCTCGGTGGCAAAACTTACCACGTCGTTGACGTCGCGCTCCAATCTGTTTGTAAGGTTGCCCGTGTGAAATGTTTTGAGCGTGGCCCATTGCCCTTGCAACAATTTGGTAAATATGTGTTGGCGCATGCGGTTCTGGGCTTTTACTCCCAGTATAGCGCTGATCCAACGTGACGAAAGGCTTGTCAGTATGCGTAGTAGCATGATAGTACCAATAAGCACTAATGCCTGGTTAAGTGTGCATGCTTGTGTTTGATGTGTAGCTGCGTCAACTGCCAATTTTGTGGCCCACACGAATGCAAGGTCAAGGAAAACGAGCAGCACGCCAACTATAGTGTTGAGTGTCGCTTGCAATTTATATCCTTTAAGCTGTGTGAGCAAGTAGCGTATGATGTGTGGTATGGGGCGTGTCATGCTGGCTATATGTGTGTGCTTGTGGGGGTGCTTTGCGTTTCGCCTGTCTGTTTAATTGCGTTGGTCCGCTCCCCACATGAGTTTGTCTCGTAGCGTTTCGAAAAAGTGCTTGTGCTTGATTTTGACAACGTTAATGGTATGTGGCGCACGGTGTATACTAATGATGGTGCTGTGTGGCAGACTCTCGCTTTGACCGTCGCATGCCAAGAGAAAATTCTTGGTACGGCTGCACACTTCAAGTCTGATTTCAACATCATCGCGCACCACAACGGGGCGTACCGACAGACTGTGTGGGGCAATTGGGGCTATGCAGAATGTGCCCGATTGTGGTACCAATACAGGACCGCCCACACTCAGTGAATAGCCTGTTGACCCTGTGGGGGTAGCAACAATCAGGCCGTCAGCCAAATAGTTGGTCAGAAAATGGCCGTTGACGTATGTGCTGATTTCGATTAACGATGAATTGTCGTGTTTAAGCACGGCTACCTCGTTTAGGGCGTAGGGGTAAAAGTTTGAGAGCTCTCCGTTTTTAAGTACGGCCAGAGCTTTGCGATTTTCCACCACGTAATCACCTTGGCACAATGCTTCGAGCGATTCGTCAATAGCATTTGGCGAAACATCGGCAAGGAAACCGAGCCGTCCGGTGTTTACACCTAAAATGGGTATGCCGCGTGTGCCAATCATAGAGGCTGTGCCGAGAAATGTGCCATCTCCGCCAATAGATATGGCAGCGTCTGCATCGCATAGCTCACAGTTGCTGAATATTTCGGTCTGTGCAAGGTCTATTCCAAGTTTGTCGCGTAGAAATAGGGCAAATTGTTCTTCAACAGAAATGTGTACATCAAGACTCTGCAATTTCTTTAAGATAGCTGTCACATATTGGTTCTTTTTGGTTTGGAATATGTTGCCGAAAATAGCTATTTTAAGATGAGAGTACTTCATATATGGATAAAATATCTTAATTGTTCGTCTAATTCTATTAAATGTTAGTATTGCGATGCCGCTTGAAAGGCAAAAAAACAGTACTTTTGTAATTCAAAGCAAAAACTAACAAGCGCAAATTTACGTTTTTCGTTGGATATAACGAATAGTAACCATGACAAAGTTAAGTGTAAATATCAATAAAGTGGCCACGCTCCGCAATGCGCGTGGCGGAAATAATCCTGATGTTGTGCGTGTGGCGCTGGACTGTGAAAAATTTGGTGCTCAAGGCATAACCGTGCATCCCCGTCCTGATGAGCGGCATATACGTCATCAAGACGTGTTTGACTTACGCCCAAGATTGTCCACTGAGTTTAATATAGAGGGTAATCCGAGTGATGATTTTTGCTCTTTGGTGTTAAAGGCAAAACCCGACCAGGTGACACTTGTGCCGGACGCGCCAGACCAACTTACCTCAAATCATGGTTGGAATACGATAAAGCATGAGGTTTTTTTGCGCGATGTGGTAGGACGGTTTAAGGCTGCGGGCATCAGGGTGAGCATCTTCATAGATGCACAACCACTGCTGGCAGATTATGCAAAAAAAGTCGGTGCAGACCGTGTGGAGTTATATACAGAACCTTATGCGGCCAATTATGCAGCCAATAGGGAGGAAGCAATAGCTCCCTTTGTACAGACAGCTATTCATTGCCGTGAAATAGGGCTGGGCTTGAATGCCGGACACGACTTGAGTTTGCAAAACCTTGCCTACTTTCACCAGCAGATACCATGGGTTGATGAGGTGAGTATAGGGCATGCCTTGATTTGTGATGCCTTGTATTTGGGCTTGCGTGAAACGATAAGTGAATATTTGGCTTGCTTGAAATGACCTGCAAGTCGAATGGTTGATAAAAATATAAGCTAAGCGGTTGCTTTCGGCAAGTCATAAAAGCTTGCTATAAATATTAAATATCAGAAGTTGTGAATGCCGCTAAGGCTGCGTTCCAACGGTGTTGAACATAAAATTACAAAATGATTTACCTTATTCTTGCTGATGGCTTTGAGGAAATGGAGGCCATAGGCACTATTGACATTTTGCGTCGCTGCGGTTTGCAGGTGCAGACCTTGAGTATAACTGGCAAACGTGTGGTTGTAAGCGCACGTGGCGTGATAGTTAAAGCTGATAGTTTGTTCCGAAAAAATCACTTGATACATTGTGATGCGCTAATATTGCCAGGTGGCTTGAAGGGCGCTGAAACGATGAATAAAAATGCGGTGTTGCGCTTGGCTATTAGTCAGCAGTGTCATGAGGGTACTATTATTGCGGCCATTTGTGCAGCCCCGATGGTACTGGGCACAGCGGGCGTGTTGAAAGGAAAGCACGCTACCATATATCCAGGCATGGAGGAGCATATCGAAGGCGCAATTTGTCATAGAGAGGCTTATGTGATAGAGCACGACAATGTAATCACTGCAGCCGGCCCTGCAGCCACGCGTTTGTTTGCTTGTGCCATAGCACGTCGGCTTGTGTCAAATCCAACGATAGTAGAGCAGATTGAAAGCGATATGCTGTTTGAGGGATATGACAAGTCGCAAGAGCAGGTGCTTCGGTTCTGATTGATGATAAACACACATGTTTGATCCGCTGCAGACAGATATTAAATACTTGAAGGGTGTTGGACCCTTAAGGGCAAAGGCGTTGGGTGAGGATTTGAATATCTTCACCCTTCGTGACTTGTTGTACAACTTTCCTTACAAGTATATAGACCGTAGTGTCATTCATCAAATAAAGAATTTGACAGATGGCATGCCTTATGTGCTGTTGCGTGGCCAAATTGTGTCAAAAAATATCGAAGGAACAGGGCGGCGTGAGAGGCTCGTTGCTCTGTTTTCGGACGGTACGGGTTATGTGGAGCTTGTGTGGTTCAATTGCATCAAAACGCTTGAAAAGAAACTTGCCTTCAACCATACCTATGTGTTATTAGGCAAGCCCACGAGCTTTAATGGCAGAATTAGTATCGCTCACCCCGAATTGGAGGACGCGCAGACAACAGAGTCGCAGCCTCTGACCATGCAACCTCACTATCACACATCAGAGCGTATGAAGCGTCAAGGCTTTAGTTCACGTACGATGGGTGAACTCGTGGACCGCGCTTTTGACATGCTTCATGGCAAGCCTCTTGCAGAGACGCTCCCTCAATACATGATATCCGAATATCATTTGATGGGGGTGGACGAGGCTATACACAAGGTGCATCGTCCGCGGTGTGCAAATGAATTGCCTGAGGCAAGCCGACGCCTGAAGTTTGAGGAACTCTTTTACCTGCAACTCGACATTTTGCAGTATACGCAAAATCGCAAGTTGCATTATGACGGGTTCGTCTTTAGCAAGGTTGGCGACTGCTTTATGCGCTTTTATAATGAGCGCTTGCCTTTCGAACTTACGAATGCGCAAAAGCGTGTGGTAAAGGAAGTACGTAAGGACGTGGCTACAGGTAGCCAAATGAACAGACTGTTGCAAGGCGATGTTGGCAGTGGTAAAACCATGGTGGCATTGTTGTGCTGCCTTTTAGCGCTCGACAATGGCTTTCAGGCTTGCATAATGGCGCCTACAGAAATCCTTGCAGAACAGCATTATCAGTCAATAGTAGAACAAATTGGTGAATTGCCAATCAAAGTTGATTTGTTGACAGGTAATGTAAAGGGCAAGCGTCGTAAGGCAGTGCTCGATGGCGTGGCTGATGGTAGTGTCAAAATACTTGTAGGTACGCATGCACTAATTGAACCATCGGTGTCGTTTCTTAATTTGGGCTTTGTTGTAATTGATGAGCAGCACCGTTTTGGTGTGAAACAACGTGCCAAATTGTGGGGAAAAAATGTACGGCCGCCCCATATATTGGTGATGACCGCCACTCCCATTCCGCGCACATTGGCCATGACCGTATATGGAGATTTGGACGTGAGCGTGATAGACGAATTGCCTCCCGGTCGTAAACCCGTGCAAACGGTGCATTACAGGCAAACCGACCGTGGTAAATTGTATCAGGGCATTCGTTATCAGTTGCAGTTAGGACGGCAAGTCTATGTGGTGTATCCCTTAATAAAAGAAAACGAAAAGCTCGATTTACGCGATGCCGAAACAGGTTATAACCAACTGGTAGATGTGTTCAGAGACTACAAGGTTGGCATAGTTCATGGCAAGATGAAACCTGTTGACAAGGAGAATGTGATGAGGGCGTTCAAAAAGGGCGATATCCACATATTGGTGTCGACAACGGTTATCGAGGTTGGGGTGAATGTGCCCAATGCTTCTGTCATGGTTATTGAAAATGCTGAACGGTTCGGTCTGGCTCAGCTGCACCAATTACGTGGCCGTGTTGGTCGTGGTGCAGAACAATCGTACTGTATACTGATGACCAAGGACAACCTTAGTGATACATCAAGTCGCCGTATGCGTGTGATGGTTGACAGTACAGATGGCTTTGTGATAGCAGAGGAAGACATGAAATTGCGTGGTCCTGGTGATATCGAAGGAACGGCGCAGAGTGGAATGCCTTTTGACCTTAAAATAGCCAACATTGTCAAAGATCAAGAGTTGCTTGAGGTAGCACGTGAGGCTGCCTCACAAGTGCTGGCAGGTGACCCTCATCATAATTTGCCACAAAATGAGGTGGTATGGGCACAGTTGGCACGGTTAAAAAAGACGCAAATCAACTTCTCAGCCATATCATAAATAGTTTCTGTGGCTTTTTGTTGAGAGTGCACCCGTTGTTGAGAGTGCACCCGTAAATATATAAAATGTACGAAGGTATGAATGCAGTGGTACGTTTTTTGAAAAATTGGACTTTGCCCGTGGCTATCACGGCAGGAGCTTTGGCTTATTTCGCCTATTCAAATTGTCCTTATCTTCAGTTTACAAAACCTTATGCTGTGCCGGTTGTATCAATAGTGCAACCGCTGCTGATATTTTCAATGCTATTTTTATCGTTTTGTAAAATTAATGTGTGCGATTTGCGTCCCAAAATGTCGCATCTGTGGTTGTTGCTCATACAAATAGCCAGTTTCGCTGCAATATGTTTGTCGCTTTATTTATTCCCGCACATCAAATGTGGTGTCGTGCTCGAAGCAGCAGCATTGTGTTTGATATGCCCGACGGCTACTTCGGCATCGGTTGTTACTTTGAAACTGAAGGGTGATGGGGCAGACATAACCATGTATACATTGCTAATCAATCTCATGGTAGCCTTAGTCGTGCCAATTTTCGTGCCTTTAATCAACCATCATTCATCAGATTTGGGCTTTTTGCAGTATTTTTGGCAGATAATGGCCAAGGTGTTCCCGCTACTTATATGTCCACTTATAGCCGCGCAACTTGTAAGACTCTTTTTGCCGCGTTTGCACAAGTTGCTGACGTCGTTCCATGACCTTGCTTTTTATTTGTGGGCTGTAGCCTTAGGCATAGCCATAGCAGTTACGGTGCGCAGCATAGTACATACCAATCATTCGATTGGCGAGCTCTCTGCCATAGCTGTGGTGTCATTAGTTTGTTGTGCTTTACAATTTGGTTTAGGGCGTTTGATAGGCCGACATTATCAAACCCCTGTAAGTAGTTGCCAGGCTTTAGGACAAAAAAATACGGTCTTTGCCATTTGGTTGGGGTATACTTTTCTCAATCCCGTAACTTCCATTGCAGGCGGATTTTATAGCATTTGGCATAATTTGTACAATACGTACCAACTGCGCAAGCAAGCCACCGGCAAGAATTGTAAATCAGTTAAACAATAAAGTTCGCTTCTTGTGGGAGGCAAATTCATGGCATATGACGTTTTATGGGTGGTTCTAAAAATCTGTTTTCAGAATTATTAGAACCACCCTTATATGATATTCATTGCCCGTAACACATTTATCTGATATCCAGAATTTTGTGCGTCTGAAGGGATAAACGCCATTTGGGGTTTGTCTTGCAAAATTCGATAGCGCCTTTAATTAGTTGTTTGTTACGCATGTCGTCTCCTGTGTCGCAAGGTTGTAAAAAATAGTGATCGGAATGTACAGTTGGGTAGGGGACAGGTTGCATTCCGTTGTACACTAATTTTAATTCGTTACAATGATTGATTATCACTTTTGCAGTGCTTGTGTTCACAAAAGTGTCCTTTGGCGATAACGTAATCCAGTCAATGTTTTCGGGAATGTTGTGTGTGCCATTTGTTTCGATTGCCACGAACTTGCCACATTCGTGCAATTTGTCTACCAGGCTTGCTGTGAGTTGCAGTGAGGGTTCGCCGCCTGTTATCACGACATGCTTGGCTGGGTATTTTGCAGCTTCGCCGGCTATCTCGTCTTCACTCATTTCTTGTCCATGCTGATGGTTCGTGTCACAGAATGGACACTTCAAGTTGCACCCCGAAAAGCGTATGAACACAGCGGGCGTTCCGGTAAAGAAGCCCTCGCCTTGTAATGAATAAAATATCTCGTTAATCCTCATGTGTGTCTTATGAAGCATCTTTTACAACAGGAACTTTGAACATGGCTTAAAAAGGAGCCGATTCAAATCCTGGTTTAATGTAACATGCAACGTTTCCCTCTGATTCTTGAAACGTGACCTTATAGCATTTAGGCACCTCGTTGCAAATCCAGTGAGCCAAATTCTCAGCAGTAGGGTTAAAGTCAAAAAGGTTGTTGAGAAGTTGGTGGTCCATCTTTTCTTTAATTTGCCGTTTAACATGACTGAAGTCAATCACCATGCCATTCTCGTCAAGCGTTTCAGCACAACAATATATGGTGACAATGCCGTTATGTCCGTGCAGGTTTTGGCATTTACTCTCATATGTCAAGTGTAATTGGTGGGCAAAGGCTATTTCAATGCGCTTTGATATATAGTACATGATATTGGGAAGTATTTAATTCGGTATGCAAATTTACAAGAAAGCGTGTTATAATCAAAAACTGTGTGGGGCAATTAACGTATTCGCAAGACTGTTTGGGCATGCTTCAAACTTGTTAATTAGAAAGTGTAATGCGCTTTAATGATTATTTATGTAATAATTATAGTCGTTATACAAACAAAATGTTGTATCTTTGCCCGTGTGACGCGCTGAATGTAAGCGTGTTTGTGAATAATGATACAAAGTGACTAAACAAATCAATCTATGACATACGACATCAACATGATCAAAGACTTCTATGCTTCATACGCACAGAAGGTAAATATGATACGTTCAAAAGTTGGCCGTCCGCTAACTTATGCCGAAAAGGTGCTTTTCTCGCATGCAAGTTCCGACGTGGACAATTATGATTATAGTCGCGGCACAGATTATGCGACCTTTCAGCCTAACAGAGTGTGCATGCAAGATGCCACGGCACAGATGGCCATACTTCAATTCATGAATGCTGGCCGGGCGCAAACTGTAGTGCCAAGCACTGTTCACTGCGATCATTTGATACAAGCCTATAAGGGGAGTGAAGTCGATTTGCCAGCAGCTCGCAAGGTAAACAGTGAGGTGTACAACTTTTTGCAGTCGGCGGCCAAACGCTATGGTATGGGCTTTTGGGGGCCTGGTGCTGGCATCATACATCAGGTAGTACTCGAAAACTATGCATTCCCTGGCGGTATGATGGTTGGAACCGACTCACACACGCCCAATGCCGGTGGACTTGGCATGGCTGCCATTGGAGTGGGTGGTGCTGATGCTGTAGATGTGATGGTAGGCACGCCATGGGAGTTGAAAGTCCCTCGACTGATAGGTGTAAAGTTGACAGGCAAACTCTCTGGTTGGACATCGCCAAAGGATGTTATCTTATATCTGGCTGGTAAACTCACCACAAAGGGCGCGACCAATGCCATTATAGAATACTTTGGTCCTGGAGCTGCCACAATTCCCGCCACGGGCAAGGCCACCATTTGCAATATGGGGGCCGAGGTTGGCGCAACTACTTCAATGTTTGCTTATGATGCGCAAATGGCCGCTTACCTCAAGTGTACAGGACGTGCAGACGTGGCCGAATTGGCTGATGAAGTGGCAATGGACTTGCGTGCAGATGCAGAGGTGGAGGCAAATCCCGAACAGTACTACGACCAGTGCATTACCATAAATCTTGACGAATTGACACCTTACGTTAATGGGCCGTTTACTCCCGATGCGGCTTGCCAAGTGTCGGAAATGGCTGCCAAGGTAAAGAATGAAAATTTGCCTCAACAGGTAGATGTGTGCTTGATTGGTTCATGCACCAATTCTTCGTATCAGGATATGGCACGTGCGGCATCGGTTGTCAAGTCCATGCTCGCAGCTGGGCACGCCTTGAAGTCGCAGCTTATAGTGTGCCCGGGTTCAGAACTCGTGCGCACCACGGCAGAGCGTGATGGCATTCTTGATGTGTTCGTCAAGGCTGGTGCCACCATTATGACAAACGCCTGCGGTCCTTGTATTGGCCAATGGAAACGTGAAAATCCGCATCCTGAGCGCCCAAACAGCATCGTTACCAGTTTTAATCGCAATTTCGCTAAGCGTGCCGATGGCAATCCCAATACATACGCGTTTGTGGCCTCGCCCGAAACGGCCGTAGGATATGCCTTTACGGGTGATTTGACCAAACACCCCTCTTTCGTGCCTGAGCTAAATTGCTGCATGCCGCAAGGTGAGGCCTTGCCTGCCAATGGCTATGCCTCAGATGCAGCGTGCGTGCAGGCTATAAAACCCGCATACAACATACAACCCGATGCGTCAGTTGAGGTTGAAATTAAACCTGACAGCGAACGTTTGCAGCGCTTGCAGCCATTTGCTGCTTGGAATGGCGAAGACTTCCAGCAGTTGCCATTGTTGATAAAGGCAAAAGGCAAATGTACTACTGACCACATATCAATGGCAGGCCCTTGGTTGCGCTACCGTGGCCATTTGCAGAATATTTCGCGCAACATGCTGCTTGGTGCTGTCAATGCTTTTACTGGCGAGACCGGCTGTGTGAAAGATTTGACAACGGGGCAGGACAGTGAAGTGTGGCAGGCTGCAGCGCATTACCGCGACGCAAAAGGTGGCAGTGTAATCGTGGCCGAGGATAATTATGGCGAAGGCTCAAGCCGTGAGCATGCAGCCATGGAACCGCGCTATCTTGGCGTTAAGGTCGTGTTGGTAAAGAGCTTTGCCCGTATACACGAAACAAATCTCAAGAAACAAGGCGTATTGGCACTGACTTTTGCCAATCCTGCCGATTATGAAAAGGTTAAAGAGGGTGATGCGTTCACAGTGAAATGCAGTTCGTTGGCAGTGGGCAAAAAAGTGCAAATAGACATACATCATGCCAATGGAGAAACCGACACCATTTGGGCAAATCACACCTATAACAACTTGCAAATAGCATGGTTCAAGGCAGGCTCGGCTCTGGCGGCCTCGTAATAACCCCTGATGTTTTTCAGCACGAACAATCGTAATCGAACGGTTCTGTAAGACACAGTCCATGCTGCTTGCTCAACTCGCGTTGTTTGTGCCTGAACTTGAAAAAGGATAAGAATTACGTCTCACATAAGTAGGTGTTCAAGAAATGACACCTACTGATTGTATAAAATAAATTTGAACACCTACTTAATAATAGAACAAAATGACTGACAACAAAATACAGGTTGCATCTGATGGTACGCTCACAGTGCCAGCCCATGTGGCCATACCGTTTATAACGGGTGATGGTATCGGTGCCGAAATAACTCCGGCCATGCAGCAGGTTATAGATAAAGCTGTACAAGTGGCTTATGGTGCAGAAAGAAGCATTGTTTGGAAAGAGGTGCAGGCTGGGCAGCACGCCTTTGATACGTTGGGCACTTATCTGCCCGACGACACACTGAAGGACTTTGCCGACTATCATATAGGCATAAAGGGGCCTCTTACCACCCCCGTAGGTGGCGGCATACGTTCGCTTAATGTGGCCATGCGCCAGGGGCTTGACCTCTATGTCTGTCTGCGTCCGGTGCGGTGGTTTAAGGGCATAGAATCGCCGGTGAAACACCCCGAAAAGGTCAATATGGTTGTGTTTCGTGAAAATACTGAGGACATCTATGCTGGCATAGAGTGGAAGGCTTGTTCGCGTGAGGCACGTCATTTTTACGAATTCCTTCACGATGAAATGGGCGTAACCAAGGTGCGTTTCCCCGAGACTTCAGCGTTTGGCGTAAAGCCTGTTTCTATTGAGGGTTCCAAACGTCTTGTCAAGGCTGCTTGCCAATATGCACAGAGCCAAGGCTCCAATCATGTCACATTGGTGCACAAGGGCAACATCATGAAGTTTACCGAGGGTGGTTTCAAAAATTGGGGCTACGAAGTGAACGACGAATGCTTTGGCGGCAATGTGCGCATGGACGACTGCATCTGTGATGCTTTCTTGCAAAACGCGCTGCTCAAACCCGAAGCCTACGATGTGATAGCCACCATGAATTTGAATGGTGACTACGTTTCAGACATGTTGGCCGCACAGGTTGGCGGCATAGGCATTTCGCCGGGTGCCAATATTAATTATGAGCAGGGTAGGGCAGTGTTTGAGGCCACTCATGGCACAGCTCCCGACCTTGCGGGCACCAATCAGGCCAATCCTTGCTCGTTGATACTTTCGGGCGTGATGATGCTTGATCATCTGGGGTGGACCGAGGCTGCAAAATTGGTGACTGCCGCGCTCGAAACGCTCTTTGGTGATGGTTATGCTACTGCCGATTTGGCACGTTTTATGGATAATGGCAAACCTCTCGGCACAAAGGAATTTGCAGATGCACTGTGTGATGTAATAACCAAATAATCAATTGGCTATGACAATAAATAAGAAAGAAGAATACCTCATATATAAATTGGCTGACAACATGAAGGGGTGCGTCAAAATTGATGCAGACCTTTTCCGTAAACTCGACGTGAAGCGTGGCTTGCGTAATGAGGATGGCTCAGGCGTACTTGTCGGATTAACCAATATTGGTAATGTGGTGGGTTACGAGCGTACTGCAGATGGCTTGCGCCCAATCGAGGGTAAACTCTACTTCAGAGGCTATGAGGTGTCAGACCTTGTGCACGCTGTGTTGCACGAGCAGCGTTTTGGATATGAAGAGATAGCCTATCTGCTCTTGTCGGGGCGTTTGCCTGACAGCGAAGAGCTGGAGCAGTTCCGCCACCTCTTGGTAGATAACATGTCATTGATGTCAAAAACTACTTTGAACATTGTAGAGCTTGAAGGCAATGACATAATGAACATATTGGCCCGTAGTGTGCTCGAATTGTACACCTACGATGCCAATCCTGATGACATTTCGCGCGAAAATCTCATGCGTCAGAGTGTCGAGCTTATTTCAAAGTTCCCTACTATAATAGCCTATGCATATAATATGTTGCGACATAAGGCTCTCGGGCGTTCGCTGCATATTCGCCATCCCAAGGAAGGCTTCTCGTTGGCAGAGAACTTCCTGTACATGTTGTTGGGCAATCATTATACACCGCTTGATGCACGTACGCTCGACCTGCTCTTGATATTGCAGGCAGAACATGGTGGTGGTAACAACTCTACATTTACGGTGCGCGTCACCTCCTCAACGTGTACTGACACCTACTCATCAATAGCCGCAGGCATAGGTTCGCTCAAAGGCCCTAAACATGGTGGAGCCAATATTCGGGTTCACCACATGATAGAGCATCTCAAGCAAAACATCAGGCATTGGGACGACGAAGCCGAAATAAGCCGCTATCTGCACAAAATAGTCAAGAAAGAAGCCTACGACTGTACCGGTTTGATTTATGGCATAGGTCATGCCGTGTACACCCTTTCCGACCCGCGCGCAGTACTGCTCAAAGAGATGGCGCGCAAACTGGCTGAGGAAAAGGGCCGCATGGAAGAGTTTGAGTTCATGGAGCGCATTGAGAAATTGGCTGTTGAGGCTGTTTACGACATAAAAGGTACAGCCAAGAAACTTTGTGCTAATGTCGATTTTTATTCAGGCTTTGTGTACGACCTGATAGGATTGCCCATCGAAATTTATACCCCGCTTTTTGCCATGGCTCGTATAGTGGGTTGGTGTGCACACCGTAATGAGGAACTCGGCTTTGTTGGTCGCCGCATTATTCGTCCTGCATATCGTTGCGTGGCCGATATCCGCGACTACGTGCCAGTGGGCGAAAGGTAGGTGTGCTCAACTACTAAGATGTTTTTTACTGTTTTGTCTGCACTCTGCACTTTGTGTGTAAAAGTGATTGATAATCAATGACTAAATGCGTGTAGACAAGTCTGGTTTTTATATGCACTGCCGTCTGCACTCGTTGTAGGCGGCAGTGCTTTTTTACGTCATAGGGGGAGCGTATGGCGAATGTAGGGAGAGCGGTTTTTCTGTCCCTCCGACAACTTTTACGCCCTCCCTATGTCGTTATGCCGTAGCGGTATGGGTGTGTGCTGCATCTGTGCGGACGAAGCTGTGCAGATAGTGTAGAGAGTGCAGACAAAAGTGTAGAGTGCAAACGGTAGTGCATATAAAAAACGGACTTATATGCACTGCGTAAGTTATTGAAAATCAATGAGAGTGTAGATAAAAGTGCAGAGTGTAGACAGTTTGTGCAAAAAGTGCTGTGTGGGAGGTGTGTGACCTCATTGTTATGGTTGGGGGGTACGGCAACTTGCTCGTTTGGCTAATTGTCTGCTTGCCGATTAACTTCTGTCGTTTGTGCTACCTTTTCATGGTTTGTATTCGTTAATGTAAAAATTATGGCTTCAAATATGAATATGAGGGAGGCAACTTTGAATGGGGCTATATTGCGTGTAGCTTATTTTTGTAAGGTGAAAAAGTTTGCTTTGTTTTGCAAGGTGCTTGTTACATAAGTTATGCTAATATTAGGTAGCGATGTGCGTTTTTTGAGCACAATTCGATATATTTAACTCGCAATATTTCAAAAGAAAGGGCAAATATTTGTGTACTTAAATACTTTTCTGCAACTTTGCTGATGAATCTGACATTACACGAATTGTGCGCTGTCGTTTGTGGCTTCTTTATTCGTTAAACGGGGAGCAAATACGGCGGTGCATGGAACAGACATCTACAAACATTTATACTTTCTATGAAAAAAAACAAACTCTTTGTTTCTTTGCTGGCAGCAGGTATGCTGGCCATTTCGCCTGCCATGGCAGACGATGTGGTAAAACTTACTACCAGCAAGACAGCAGGCGAGACTGTTTCACTGCAGATAAACAATGCAGATGGTGTGACAGTTGATTGGGGTACAGGTACACCCGTTGCTGTTGAAAATACAGGGACGACTGGTTTGACCCTCACTGGCACTTTGGGAGGCTCAACCATTACCATTACGAGCCCTGCTAAGTTACAAACTCTTATTTGCGACAATTTGGGCTTGACGGCAATCGACCTGTCTGCTGCTCCCAACTTGCGCTCTCTTTATTGCCAGAACAATGCGTTGACAACACTCGATCTCGGTGGTTGCAAACTGCTTACCGACTTGAATTGTGCAAACAATAAGTTGTCTTCAATCAGTCTTGACGCAACACCTGTGCTCGAAACCGTTAATTTGTCAGACAATGAATTGACTGGCACGTTTGCTTACAAGAGCAGTACTTTGCAGCATTTGAACATCAGCGGTAATGCTTACACAGGAGTTAACCTCAACTCCAACACCAACCTCGATGTGTTGAAGTGTGCCGAAACATCTGTAAAGTCTGTGGCTACTATTTCAAATGCCATCTCTGTTATCATGTGTGGCAATAGTGCGGTAAGTTCGATGACAATCAACGGTACAATGCCTTCATTGCGCGACGTGTTTGCCGAGAACAACAAATTGTCAAAGTTGAATGTGGAAAATGCAGACAATCTTGATTATCTGGCCGTTGAGAACAACCAACTCAAGACTGTAAACTTGCCCAGCACAAACTTTTACGCTTACACTTGCGATAATAACAAACTTTCGTTCAATTCGTTGCCGAAGGACGGACAAGTTAAGTACTTGTCTTATGCTAATCAGCAGAGCGACATCGACATTACGAGCAAGTTGAAGCGCGTGCGTAACGACAAGGGCGAGTGGGTTTATTATTTGCTCACTTGTGAAAAAGCTTCTGATTACAACACACTCAAGCTCCCCTATGTGCTTAATATTCAGGAGTTGGTAGAAGATAACTCAGCAAGCTATACTTACAAGTCGGTTGACGAAAATGGCGAAGTGAGCAACATAGCCAAGTCTGATATGTACATTAAGATTGCAGCTATCTATAAGGGCCTTGTGGCATTCAAAAAGCCTTTCAGAGAGGTGTACGTTGAGTTTACAAATTCTGATTACCCTGACTTGAAGCAGCAGACAACTCACTTTGTTGTGGCTAACAGTGAAGATGAAGTGCTCACAGGTATAAACAATGTGACTACTGTTGCCAATGGTCTTGATATTAAGGCGGGTAGCGGCGTGCTCACTCTCACTGCTTCGCGTCCTCAGAGCGTAAAGGTTTACAACACGGCTGGTCAGTTGATGTGGCAGGGTACAGTTGAAGGTACTCAGGACATTCAGCTTGTAACAGGTGTATACCTCGTAAATGGTACTAAAGTAATCCTTTAATACAATTCACTAAATAAATTGACAATTAAATGAACTACATACAACAAATTTTTGCTTGTGCTGCATTGGCTTTCGCTGGTACTGCTTATCAGCCAGCTATGGCACAGGTCAAGTTGTCAAGCGATGCTTATCCCGTCATTGTAGCTCCTCATAGCCAGTCTATCAGCTATCTTGAACGTACGCTTTGCTATGACATAACAAGCAATGTGGACTACACTGTGGCAACTGATGCTGATTGGTTGTCGGTGCGTAAGGCTGCCGATGGCTCGGTTTATATTCATGTTGCATATAACGAAAGTAACTTTAAGCGCGTTGGCCGTGTCACGTTTGTTAACGAGGAGAAGGGGTTGAAAGAAACTCTTACTATCACTCAGAGCAAAAATGAGGGTGCCGCCGAAATTCCGTCAGACGATATCTTTGCTCTCTTTACGGATCAGTCGCTTTCTACTTTGAAAGAGGGCGTGACCCAGGACATGATTAACTCAAAGATTAGCAATGAGTATTATCGTGGATTGGCTACAAAGATTCTGAATAACACATACGATGAAACTTGCCGCGTGCAGACTTACACTGCCAAGTTGAATCCAACGGTTCAGTCTGCTCTCTGGAATGCGCCAGGTAAATTGTATGACCAACGCCAGGGTGTTACAGGTATCAATATTACTAAAGGTAAGCAGGTCGTAGCTGTGTCAGGTTTGCCCGACGGACAGACTGTGCCCATAACTATTACCGCTTGGTATGTTGGTAAGGATGGTGGCAACTTTGATGGTGGTAACCCGCAAAGTTTTACTTACAATGTAAAGAATGGTCTTAACACCATTGATTACACTTACGACTATGACGGCTTGGCTTATGTATGCTATTATGCTGATGCCAACCCTGAATTGCAGCCGGCTATCAAGGTACACTTTATCGATGGCCAAATCAATGGCTATTTGAGCCCGGACAAGACTAATGAGGAAATGTATGAACTCACGGGCAAGGCTGTCAATGTTTGTATGGACGTGCTCGGCAAGAAAGTTCACTCAGTATGGACATCAAAGGGCTTGCACGACTACTGCCGTGCTACAAAGAAAGACCCGAAGGACAACAAGGAGGAACGCGTGCTTGGTTACCGCCAGTATATGAATGTGCTTGACTCGCTCATTCAGTGGGAGCACGATTTGCTCGGCTTTACCAAGTATAACAGCCTGCCCGACAACCGTACGATGGCTTATACCAACTACACCTACTATATGTTCCAGGGTGGTTTCGGTGTGTCGTTCCATCATAATCAGGAACCACGTGTGCTCGATTGCAATACGCTTGTTTACAATGATGATGACGCCATTTGGGGTCTTTCTCACGAGTGGGGACATCAGCACCAAATGCACCCTTACTTCTGTTGGGGTGGTATGGGCGAAGTTACTAACAACATGAATTCGTACTACAATATCATGAAGATGGGTTATCACTCATCAGAAAAAATCAACAATTGGGTACCTGCTCGCAGACATTTCGTAGATGCTGATTACACTGATATTGAAACAGCTACAAGTGGGCAAAGGGGTTCGCGTTACAGCGGAAAGCGTCATCTTGCATATGAGAAGAGAAGCGCTCAGCCTAACGCAGCTTTGCGCGCTTTCTGCGAGACGATGAAGGACTCTGTCGTTGCTGATTATTCAAAGACTCCTGGTAGGGCTCTTCATAATGTAGAGGTTGGAGTAGGCGAAGTCCTTTGTCCTTTCATCATGCTTTACAATTACTTCACTACGCACGGCAAACCTGACTTTGCACCAGATTGGTATGAAGCACTTCGCCAGACTGATAATGAGAATGGTTCGGTAGTTGAAAAGCAGGATGGTCTTGACAAGTACGAAGCACTTGCTTCTGTCCAGAACAGTAATAAGAATGGTAAATATGCGGTGTTTGCAGCCAAGTATCCTAACAGTTGTTGGATAACGAAGGGTTACATTACAGCGAGCAGTAATCCTAAACAAAACACCATGCCTTTCGTACTCAACTACATTCGCAAGGTGTCTCGTATTTCAGGTTATAACCTCTTACCGTATTTTGAACGTTGGGGCTTTGTCCGTACAATTGCTCTCTATATTGGTGACTATGGCGACTACTTCAGCGTATTTACTCCTGAAATGTACGAAGAATTCAAGAATGATATGGACGCACTTGTTGCTGACGGAACGCTCAAGGCTATGCCCGAAGGCATGGTAGAGGACATTTCAAACTCTCCCGACCTTTACAATTCGGGTTACAAGAATTTCGGTACAACTCCAGAATTCCCCAACTAAGTTAGCGCTTAACTTTGTAGAATAAATTAAGGCTGTATGCATTACAAATTGCATACAGCCTTTTTTTTGAGATGTCTTGGAGTCCGGTAAAAGTCCAAAGCACGTTATAATGCTTTTGTCCTGTAACGTGTTGCACCAAACGCTACCTCTAATGGGGGCGACGCGTCTCGCGTCGGGAAATTATGCAGCTATTATAGTAGTAGCGTTCGTATTTAACTTCTATCTCTACCCCGACGCGGGACGCGTCGCCCCCATTGGTGCTTGCGTTTGGTGCAACACGTTACAGGGCAAAAGCATTAAAACGTGCTTTGGACTTTTATCAGACTGCAATAATTGTTTGTGATACGCGAATAGGGTTGAGTGACTATTCCTTGTGAAATTCCTTTGCTAAGCCGCCTTCAGATGTTTCGCGGTAGAGCGATGGCAAGTCGTGTCCAGTCTGTTTCATTACTTCGACAGTCTTGTCGTATTGTATACGATGCGTGCCGTCTGACAGGTTGGCGTAGACATTAGCGTCCAGCGCGCGTGCTGCTGCATGGGCGTTGCGTTCTATACAGGGGATTTGCACAAGGCCGCAAACGGGGTCGCACGTCATACCAAGGTGGTGTTCAAGTCCCATCTCTGCCGCATATTCAATGGTAGCCAGCGAACCGCCAAACAGGTAGTTTGCAGCGGCAGCAGCCATGGCACATGCTACGCCCACTTCGGCTTGGCAGCCAGCTTCGGCTCCCGAAATGGAACCACGGCTTTTGGCAATGTTGCCAATGATACCAGCTGTGCCTAATGCGTGAAGTATGCGCTTTTCGCTGAAGTTGCGCGTCTTGTACAGATGATACAATACGGCTGGTACAACACCACTTGCACCACAGGTGGGGGCGGTCACAATGGTGCCGCCTGAGGCATTCTCTTCACTCACTGCCAGCGCATAGGCAAACACTAAAGCGCGTGATTGTAAATTGCTGGGGTAGCCTAAGGCTCGAATATAGTAGTCGGGTGCTTTGCGGTGTAACTTGAGTGCACCGGGCAATACACCCTCGTGTTCAAGACCGCGCTCTACGGCTTCGCACATGGTGTGCCATACCTTTTCAAGGTAGTCCCATATTTCAGAACCTTCGCATTGTGTGACATACCCCCAGTATGATACGCCGCGTTCATGACACCATTGTTGTATGTCAGACAGGTGGTCGAGTTCATATACGTCGGGTGTGTCGGTTTGTTGTTGGCCTTCTTCGACAAGTGCTCCGCCACCGACACTGTACACAGTCCATGGGTCGACAAAGTCACCTGAGTGTGCTTTGGCTTCAAACTTCATGCCATTGGGGTGGAATGGTAGTACAATATTGGCATGCCATAGTAGTTCGGTGCGGTTCTCTCCGAGTACTTGCAGTATGGCATAATCGGTAAGGTGTCCTTTGCCCGTTGCAGCCAGGCTTCCGTATAGCGTGACGCGAAATCCCAGGGCTTCGGGGTGGCGTTTTAAGTATGCTTCGGCTGCGGAGCGTGGTCCGATGGTATGTGATGATGATGGACCGATGCCTATGCGATATAATTCTTTAAGCGATTTCATATAGTAGCGGATATAGTGTGCGTTTATACTATGTTGGTTGAATGATTTATCAGACGTTTATTGGTAAAACCGCAGGTCGGTTCGTCAGTTTAATAGTCTGTCTGATATGAGATGTGCGTGTTTGTTGTCTTTTTAGGCAGGTGTTCAAAATTAATTTTGAACACCTGCTTATCATGCCAACCATAAGCCAATGGGTTTACATTTCCTTGATAAATCCACGGCGATAGGCTACGAGTAGCTTTTCAAGATCAGCAATTTGCTCACGCAATTCGGCGCCCTTGTCAGTGTCGTTTACCATGGCGCGGTGTCCCATCATTTCAACAATTTGTGTGGTAGAGCGAATGTCTGTACCATTGAGAATGGCCTCTTCGGTAGATGTGAAAGGGGCGTGTTGTACGAGTTGGAACCCGCGTGAGTGATAAACCAATGTGTATCCGGCAATGCCTGTGGTGTTGTGGTATGCTTTGGCAAATCCTCCATCAATCACCATGAGCTTGCCATCTGCTTTAATGGGGTTTTCGCCATTTGATGCGCGTACTGGCACGTGTCCGTTGATGATGTGGCGGTGTTTGCCGGTTACACCAAAGGCGTCCATCAGGTGATCGCATATTTCAGGTTTTTCGCGCAGTGTGTAATACCAGCCTTTTGGCTCTTTGTGCGTTTCCTTATCAGCTATGAAATAGCGCTCGAAGGTTGTCATTTTAGCTTTGTCGAAGAGGGGCGAATCTGGGCCGCACCATAGATACCAGAAATAGTCGCACGCCAGGTTGCGCTCCTGACTGTCGACTTCTTCGTCGTATGCTGTGCGCACCAGTTGTTCCACGCGTTCCATCAGGTCGCGTCCGGCAACATTTTGCCCTTCTACGTTAACCTCTTTGAGTGTGCCGTCCTCATTCATTGGTACCGAGGCATGAAACAGCAGGTTCGAGTTGTATATGCCATACATGCCGCCATGCAGTAGCAGCTGTTGTACATGTGTTTGCAGACGGTCTGAAATTAAGAACGAGTGTTGCAGCTTGTCAATCAATTCTTGCTCCTCGGGCGTGAGGTCATAGGGGTGCTCGGGATTGATGGTTGGGAAGTTGCAGTCGGTAATGGGGTAGGTTACGCCTTCAATTGTGCATGTTCCTTTTTGCGTATCAATAGTCTCAAGCAACCGTCGGTCATTCATGTTCCATTCGGGGTGCTTTTGATACAGTTGCCCTTCGAGCTTGAATTGAATGATGGCGATAGCCTTGTGCATTTGGGCTATGAGTTTGCAGGTTTTTTCGTTAGGGCGTCGTGAGGGGTCTTCTATTTTGGGGTGGAATATGCTGCAAGGGTCGTTGGCATAAGTTTCCATGGCAAATGTGGCCATAGGCACCATATTGATGCCATAGCCTTCCTCAAGCGTCTGTGTGTTGGCATAACGTAATGACAAACGCAGTACGCTGGCTATGCACGTTTTGTTGCCAGCGGCTGCTCCCATCCACAGAATGTCGTGGTTGCCCCATTGAATGTCCCAATGATGGTATTTGCTCAAAGTGTCCATTACAAGATGGGCTCCAGGTCCTCTGTCGAAGATGTCGCCAAGAATGTGTAATTGGTCAATGGCCAGACGCTGTATGAGTTCGCAGATGGCTTTAACAAAACCGGCGGCTCGTCCGGTGCCGATGATTGTTTGTATGATGACGCCTACGTAAGCCTGTTTGTTGCGGTCGTCGCTGCTTTCGTGTAGCAATTCCTCAATAATATAGGCAAACTCAGGGGGCAGACTTTTACGTACCTTTGAACGGGTGTACTTTGATGATACATTCCGGCATACTGCTATCAATTGGTTAAGAGTTGTTTGGTAGTAGTCAGAAAGGTCTGTATCATTTTGTTTTACTAATTCGAGCTTTTGCTTGGGATAGTAAATGAGTGTGCAAAGGTCACGTATTTCTTTTTCGCGCAGCGTGTTGCCAAATATTTCCTTTACTTTGCGTTTGATGTTGCCAGAGGCATTGCGTAGTACGTGCTGAAACGCCTCGTACTCTCCGTGCAAATCGGCCAGAAAATGCTCGGTAGGTTTGGGCAGATGTAGTATGGCCTCCAGATTTATTATTTCTGTAGTAACTTGCGAAATCGTGGGAAAATCTCTTGCAAGGAGCTTGAGGTATCTCAGGTCTCCATTTATGCTACGGTTTGATATTGTAGGTTTCGGCATAATGAATTGTTTTTAATGCCTCAAAGTTAGCATAATGAAGTTAGAGAGCAAAACGAATGGGCGTTTTGTTTTGGTAGACGAGCGTTGATGTGTGCGTTTTCTTTGTTGCACGCGGTTATTAAGCTTATGGGTGGCTCTAAAAATTCTGTTTTTAGAGTTCTGCAAATCTGAAATGTGATTTGCACTTCCGAGAGAGCGCAAATCCTTATTTCAACCCATTTTTGCGCAATACAAAAAAGGAGGATTGCGCATGTTGAATGGCATTCCTCCTGTATAAATATCGGGTTGTTAGCTATATGTCCTTATCCTTGAAATTTGCATACGAAGTCTTCGAGAGCTTCGTAGGTTTGCTTGCGTGCGGGTACAATGGGCAAGCGTAGAATGTTGGCAGCCTTTTTTTGAACAGCTAACAATGATTTGATGCCGGCAGGGTTGCCGTCGGCAGAAAGTAATTTGTATGCTGCGCTAAAGCTTCGGTGTAGTTTCAAAGCCGTGGTGTAGTCTGCTTGAATGGCGCTGTGTACCATGCAACCAAACTCTTTGGGGTAGGCGTTGCCAATAACAGATATGACTCCTTTGGCTCCGATGGTGAGCAGTTCGAAGGTGATGGCATCGTCGCCGCTCAGAACTTCAAAGCCCTTGGGGGCGTTCTCCACAATGTCTTCGATTTGCCCGATTTTGCCAGAAGCTTCTTTGATAGCAACCACGTTGGGGCATTCGTTGGCAATGCGCAAAGTTGTGGCTGCTTCGATGTTCACACCAGTGCGCCCAGGTACATTGTAGAGTACAACGGGCACGGGGCTGTTCTTTGCCACGGTAACGAAGTGTTGGTAGAGCCCCTCTTGTGATGGTTTGTTGTAGAAGGGTGCTACAATCAGAACGCCTTCAAATCCGCTCAAATCTTCGTTTTTCAAGTATTCTACAACATTGGCGGTGCAGTTGCCGCCAGCGCCCAAGAGCAGTGGAACTCTGTTGTTGTTTACTTTGAGCACACAATCCATGACGGCACGTTTCTCTTTGGCTGTAAGACATGGTGTTTCGGCAGTTGTGCCTAACACGCATAGAAAGTCTATGCCATTTTCGATTTGATCGTTTGTGAGTTTTTCCAAACTTGTAAAATCGATACTTCCGTCTTCATTAAAAGGCGTGACAAGTGCAATGCCAAGTCCTCTAAAAGGATTTACTCTTTCCATGTTATATGTGAGATGTGTTTTGTCAATTGTAATGTGCCGGCTACTTATGTGCCGGATTATCTTAAATGTAAGTAATGCAAAGATAGTGTAAAGCGTGCATAGTGCAAAGTGATGTGGTGAACTTTTTGTCATGTTATTAAGAAAACTGCATGACTGGTGGCATTATATCAGTATTTGTCGGGTGGATAAGCACAATGCTGGCAGCATTACTGTTGTGATGTAATACTGCCAGCAGGTGTTGGTATGTTGGCTACTTATTTATGCCTTCATCGAAGCTTTTGTCAAGTAGATGATTAGGGCTATGTAGGCAATGAGCGATACAATTTGTGATATGGGTGCGTTGATGTATGTTGTGTTGGCAAAGTTAAGTCCGCCAAATTGCATGCCGGCGCTGACGACTCCCATTAGTGCGCCACCAGCAATGAAGCCTGAGGCAAGGAGTGTGCCCTTTTCGTTGCGGCGTTGGTTGAGTGAAACGTCGGTAGAGCGTGTGTTGACGTACCAGTTGATCAGACCTCCGACAATGAGTGGCAAGTTAAGTTGAAGTGGAATGAACATGCCTAAAGCAAAAGCCAATGCTGATATGCCGCAAAGTGTGAGCACGATGGAGATGACTGCACCGATGCCATAGAGCAGCCATGGTGCTCCTTGGCCGCTCATGAGTGGCTCGATGACGGCCGCCATGGCACGTGCTTGTGGGGCTGCCATCACGTCAGAATTATCTGGTGTAAAGCCATAGGCTTTGTTCAATATCATGATGACACCTCCCACTGTGGCTGCTGATACCAAAATACCAAGGAACTTGAAGGTTTCTTGTTTTTTGGGGGTGGCACCAAGCCAATAGCCAATTTTGAGGTCGGTGATGAAAGCACCTGCAGATGAAAGTGCGGTGCATACCACACCGCCCATGATGAGTGCTGCGACCATGCCACCTGTACCTTTCAAGCCTACAACAACCATGATGATGGAAGAGAGTATGAGTGTCATCAATGTCATGCCGCTGACGGGGTTTGACCCAACAATGGCAATGGCGTTTGCTGCGACTGTGGTGAAGAGGAATGCGATAATTGCTACAATCAAAATGCCTACTATGGTGAACAAGAGATTGCCTCCCATTACGTCAAAGTAGAAGAAAAGTGCTGTGACAATGATGGTGAGCAATGAACCGATGGCAATGATTTTCATTGAAATGTCGCGTTGTGTACGCTCGACATGCTTCTCAATGTTTCCACTTTTGAATATCTGTCCAACTAAGCCAAATGCACTTTTGATTACGTTCCAGCTCTTTATAACACCAATGATGCCAGCCATGGCGATGCCGCCAATGCCAATGCTTTTGGCATAACTAAAAAGTTGCTCGGGTGATGCGCTGGCTGCTACTACACTATCGGCAATGGTCATGTCGGGGAAAATGAGGGCTATGCCTGGCACAATAACCCACCATACGGCAATGGAACCAAAGCAGATGATTGCGGCATATTTGAGTCCTACGATATATCCCATGCCCAATAGTGCAGCGCTGGTATTGATGCTGAATACGAATTTGGCCTTATCGGCAATGGTCGTTCCCAATTCGCAGCAGCGAGAAGTGAAATTCTCGTTCCATGCACCAAAGGCTGCTACTGCAAAGTCGAACAAACCGCCTACGATACCGGCTACGAGCAAGGGCTTGGCTTGTGAACCGCTGCGTTCGCCCGATATAAGGACTTGGGTTGAAGCTGTGGCTTCGGGAAAGGGGTATTTGCCGTGCATATCCTTTACAAAATACTTGCGGAAGGGTATCAAGAACAAAATGCCTAAAATACCACCGAGTACTGACGACAAAAATACCTGTAGGAAGTTGACGGTGAGTTCGGGATACTTGTGCTGCAAGATGTATAGTGCAGGCAGAGTGAATATGGCACCGGCCACAATCATGCCCGAACAAGCACCGATACTTTGGATAATGATGTTCTCGCCAAGTGGGTCCTTGCGGTGTGTGGCACCGCTTACGCCCACGGCGATGATGGTGATAGGAATGGCAGCCTCGAAAACCTGTCCAACTTTAAGGCCTAAGTATGCTGTGGCAGCAGAGAATATTACGGCCATGAGCAGTCCCCACACAATAGACCATGGAGTTACCTCGCGGTATTGCTTGTTGGGCTTCATGAGAGGTTCGTATTCTTCGCCCTCTTTTAGTGGGCGGAATGCGTTGTCGGGAAGTGATACTTCTTCTTTCATGTGTTATGGTTGTGATATGGTGTTACTACATTGTTTTACCACACGTCCACGCGGTTCTTCTTGGGAATGAACAAGGGGTCCTTTGATGTGATGTTGAACGCTTTGTACCATGCGTCAATGTGGGGCAGTGCGCCATTTACGCGCCAACGTGCAGGTGCGTGAGGATCGGTTTTGACCAGTTGACGCAGCATGGCTTCGCGTGTATTGTTAGCCCAAATCAAGCCATAGCTCAAGAAGAAGCGTTGGTTAGGTGTAAAGCCATCTTTTGTGTCAAGAGGGTGCTGCTGCATGGCATTTTGCAGTGCCTGATAGGCTATATTCAAACCTCCGTGGTCGGCAGTGTTCTCGCCCAAGGTGAGTTTGCCATTGGCATTGAGGTCGGGCAGAACTTTTATATTGTCAAAGAAGTCGCTCATGACTTTGGTACGCTTCTCAAATTCTGCTTTATCCTTAGGTGTCCACCAGTTCTTGAGATTGCCATCTTTGTCAAATTGTGCGCCTTGGTCGTCAAATCCGTGTGTCATTTCGTGTCCTATAACCACACCGATTGCGCCATAGTTGCAGGCGTCGTCGGCCTCAGCGTTGAAAAATGGTGGTTGCAGTATGCCTGCGGGGAAACAAATTTCGTTTGTCGTCGGATTATAATAAGCATTGATGGTCTGCGGTGTCATCAGCCACTCGGTACGGTCGGTAGGCTTGTTTACATGTTTGTCAATATAGTAGTTGCTCATAAATTGTGTGGCGCGTACCATATTGTCGTAGTAACTCAGTGACTCGTCAATGTTGAGTTTGGAATAGTCCATCCACTCATCAGGATAGCCAATCTTTACGTAGAAACTGTTAAGTTTTTCGTGGGCTTCCTTCTTAGTTTCTGTGCTCATCCACTTTTGTTGGTCAATACGTTGTCCGAGAGCTGTTTGCAGGTTCTTTACCAGTTCAACCATGCGCTGTTTAGATGATTCGGGGAAATACTTTTCAACGTACAAGCGGCCAACAGCCATGCCAAGTGCGCCTTCGACAGCACCTACGGCACGCTTCCATCGCGGTTTGTCTTGTTCTGCACCGGCCATCGTACGATTGTAGAAGTTGAAACTCTCTTGGCGGAAACGGTCGCTCAGTGAACTGCTTGCATCGTCAACGATTTTGTAGTAAAGGTAGGCTTTCAGTTCGTCTATACTGCATTCTTGCAGGATCTTTTCAACCTCATGTATGGGTTCAGGTTGGTTGACGGAAATGTCGTTGAAGGCTGGTACACCATTAAGCAAGAATAGTGTGCTCCAATCAATGCCTGAAAAGTCTGAGAGGAGTTTCTGGTACGACATTTTGTGGTAGTTCCCCTCTACATCGCGTTGCTTTGTGGCACTATATGAGGCGGAAGCTATGCGTGTTTCGATTTTTAATACAGCCTCCATCGCTTTATCTGCTTTATCGGGCGTCATGCCCGTCATGACAAACAGATTTTTGACATAGGTGCGGTAGGCTTCGCGAATTTTCTTTGTAGGTTCGTCATTTTCGAGATAGTAGTCGCGTTCACCCATAGAAATGCCGCCTTGATTGATTTGCATCAAATTCCATTTGGCGTCTTTCAGATCAGCGTCGCAACCAAAACTAAAGAAGTTTGATATGCCATGTGACTGTAACTTGGCCATTTCGTATTGCACATCTTTGCGGGAATTGATACTTTGCACTTCGTCAAGCAGGGCTTTTATTGGGGCGTAGTCCTCTTTGTTGCGGCGTACGCTGTCCATAGCCAAACGGTAAAGCGATCCTATTTTCTGCTCTAAAGAGCCTTGCTTGTGTTGCTTGGCTGCCATTTCTTCAATAAGCCCGCGCAGTTGCTTGCGGTTGTTTTCGGCCAAAGCATCGAATTGTGCGTAGCGCGAATATTCAGGTGTGAGCGGGTGGGCGGCAGTCCAACCACCAGTTGCGTATTGGTAGAAGTCTGTACCGGGCTTGGCATTCAGGTCCATGTTGACCTTGTCTATGCCAGATGAAAGTTTGTCTTGCTGAGCCCAAGCTGATGTGGCTGCAAAAGCAAATACTGGTAAAATGTATTTTATATTCATTGGTAAGGATTGTTTTTATCAGTGTAATGTGTCTTTGGGTGAGAAAGGTGGCGTCGCTATGGATAGGTCTTTATGTGGTTGATGTCTTTTATTCGTAGGCAAATAACAATACTCTCTCGTCCAAGTATATAACATAGGGACTTTGTTTTGTTATTATGCTTACTTAAACTTCTGCATTTTTACTCTCCCAAAGCTTCCATAGCCTTTTCCCATGCATCTTCTGCCTGAGACAGGTCTTGTTGTATTTGGCCATATTGGCTAAAAAGTGCAGTGTCGGCGGCACCTTCAGGAGTGGCAAGCTTGGCTTCGAGTGCAGCTTTTTCACTCTCTAAACGAGAGACTTCGGTTTCGCAACGTTCAACCTCTTTTTCAAGTTTGCGGCGGGTCTTGGCTTGTTCCTTTCGCTCTTCATATGAAAGCTTACCCTCTGACATCTGTGGTTGGGTGCTATTGGAATATGCGGAATTTGTTGTGTTTGCAGAAGGTGACCCTGTTGCATGTAGTTCGTCAAGCGACTCCATCTCTTTCTTCTGTAGAAAGTCATAGATGCCGCCAATGTGCTCTCGTACTTGTCCACCTCCAAATTCGTAGACTTTGCTGACAAGTCCGTCAAGGAAATCTCGGTCGTGGCTTACTACTATTACGGTGCCATCGAAGGATAATATGGCCTCCTTGAGAACGTCCTTTGTGCGCATATCAAGGTGGTTGGTTGGTTCGTCAAGAATAAGAAAGTTGACGGGCTCAAGCAATAGTTTAATCATGGCAAGACGTGAACGCTCGCCGCCAGAGAGCACTTTGACCTTCTTATCCGAGGCTTCGCCGCCAAACATAAATGCGCCAAGTATGTCGCGAATTTTAAGACGAATGTCTCCTTTGGCTACACGGTCAATTGTGTCAAATACCGTGCATTCGCCATCGAGTAACTGTGCCTGGTTCTGTGCGTAATAGCCAATCTCAACATTATGTCCGAGTTTGAGCGTGCCTGTATAGGGTATTTCGCCCATGATACATTTGACAAGGGTTGATTTACCCTCGCCATTTTTGCCGACGAAAGCGACTTTTTCTCCTCGTTTGATGGTGAGATTAACGTTGTGAAATACGCAATGTCCTCCATAGCTTTTCTCGACTTCGTCACATATTACAGGATAGTCGCCAGAGCGTGAACAAGGCGGAAACTTGAGATGCAGACATGAGTTGTCGACTTCGTCTACTTCTATGGGGACAATCTTTTCGAGTTGCTTGATACGGCTTTGTACCTGTACTGCCTTGGTAGGTTTGTAGCGGAAACGCTCAATAAAGTCCTTTATGTCTGCTATTTCCTTTTGTTGATTTTCGTATGCTCTGAGTTGCTGTTCGCGACGTTCAGCTCTGAGTTTCATAAACTCATCGTATTTAACCTTGTAGTCGGTTATTTTGCCGCATGATATTTCAAGTGTACGATTGGTCACATTATTGATAAAGGCACGGTCGTGGCTGACAAGGACAACGGCACTTGCAGAGTGGGCAAGGAATTTCTCAAGCCAGCGGATACTCTCAATATCAAGGTGGTTGGTGGGCTCATCAAGGAGTAAGATATCGGGACGTCGTAGCAACAATTTAGCCAATTCAATACGCATTCGCCAACCGCCTGAGAACTCTTTAGTGGGACGGTCGAAGTCCGAAGTAGAAAATCCCAGTCCTTGAAGTGTGCGTTCAAGTTCGGCGTGGTAATTCATGCCACCCATCATTTGGAAACGCTCGCTTTCATGCGTAAAGCGATCTACTAAGGCCATATAGTCAGCACTCTCGTAGTCGGTACGCTCAGCCAGTTGGTTATTGAGCCGTTCAATGCTTTCTTGCATCTCGCTGATGTGCTCAAAGGCTTTCTCAGCTTCTTGCATGACGGTATGCTCATCACTCAGCACCATTACTTGTGGCAGGTAACCAATGGTGATATCGTTTTGCACAGAGACCGTTCCAGAGGTGGGCTCTTGGTGTCCTGAAAGTATTTTTAGTAGTGTGGATTTTCCTGCACCATTTTTACCGACTAAAGCAATGCGGTCTTTCTTGTTAATGACAAAGGATACGTCAGAAAATAGGGGGCGTGCGCTGAATTCAACTGAAAGGTGTTCTACTGAAAGCATGATAATGTGCTAATGTGACGTTTGTTGCGTTTGCGGATATTGCAAGAATTTGCAACAATCTCAAATATATAACAACGGATATGCAGAGGCGCTAATAATCAAATGCGTAATTGAATTTGTACTTTATGCTATGATGGGGGTATTCCTCATAAAGTATTCCAATCTGCACATCTGCATAGCTGCACATCTGCATATCCGTGAGTATGGTGTTTATTAGTAGCTGCGTGCCACAATAACTTTGCAAGTGGCAGGTTTTCCGCTTACCATGTCGGTGCCAGGGTTGCTTTGGTCGATGCCGAAAGGTACGCAACGTATTGTTGCTTGGGTATCAGCTTTGATCTTGGCTTCGGTTTCGGCCGTGCCGTCCCAAGGACAGAGGAAGAAACCTCCATTTTTAATGCGTTGTTTGAATTCGTCGTAATTGTTACACTCAAAGGTGTTTTCTTCGAGACGTTTTTTGGCTTTGTCAAAGATGTTTTGCTGAATATCCTCAAGCAATTGCTTAACATAGTCTTCAATGCCATCGAAAGAGCGTGTCTCCTTTTCGAGCGTGTCGCGTCTCATCACTTCAATTGTGCCATTTTCAAGGTCGCGTCCGCCCATGACAAGGCGTACGGGGACTCCCTTGAGTTCATAATCAGCAAATTTGAAGCCCGGACGTTTATTGTCGGCATTATCGTATTTGACACGAATACCCATTTTACGCAGACGTTTGGCGAGTTCTCCCAACTTTTCGTTGAACTTAGCCAATTCGTCGTCTCCCTTATATATAGGAACTATAACAACCTGGATAGGAGCGAGGTGGGGGGGGAGCACGAGTCCATTGTCGTCAGAGTGTGTCATGATAAGTGCACCCATCAAGCGTGTGCTTACACCCCATGATGTAGCCCATGCATATTCCATTTTGTTCTCTTTGTTGACAAACTGTACATTGAAAGCTTTGCCGAAGTTCTGACCCAAGAAGTGACTCGTGCCGCTTTGCAAGGCTTTGCCGTCTTGCATCATTGCTTCAATAGTGTATGTGTCGAGCGCACCAGCAAAGCGTTCTGTAGCACTTTTTACACCTCGCACAACAGGTACTGCCATAATTTCCTCGGCGAAGTCGGCATAAACGTGGAGCATTTGCTGAGCACGTGCTTCAGCCTCCTCCTTAGTGGCATGAGCGGTGTGGCCTTCTTGCCAGAGGAACTCAGATGTTCTGAGGAAAAGACGGGTGCGCATTTCCCATCGCATAACATTGCACCACTGGTTGCAGCAGAGGGGCAGGTCACGCCAAGAGTGTATCCACTTGCGATAGGTGTTCCAGATAGTTGTTTCAGATGTTGGGCGAATGATTAATTCCTCTTCAAGTTTTGCTGCGGGGTCTACTACCACGCCATCGCCTTCGGGATCAGCTTTCAGACGGTAGTGTGTTACTACTGCACATTCTTTAGCAAAACCCTCAACGTGTTCAGCTTCCTTTGAAAGGAAACTTTTGGGGATAAGCATTGGAAAGTAAACATTCTGCACGCCAGTCTCTTTGAAACGTGCATCAAGTTCTTGTTGTATCTTTTCCCAAATGGCGTAGCCGTAGGGTTTGATGATCATGCAACCACGAACATCTGATTGTTCGGCCAGGTCGGCTTTTACCACGAGTTCGTTGTACCAGCGAGAATAGTCGACGCTGCGTTTTGTCAAATCTTTTAATTCTTTTGCCATAGCGTATGTTAAAGCGCGCAGAACTTGTTGCCGTATCTGTCAAATGGCGGCAATAGTTCGCTTTGTTTGTTAGTAAGTATTTGGAGGCAAAGTTACAAATAATGCTTTAATTCGTTTCTGTAAAGCGACTCTTTTATCTCGTTTTGTGAGAAATATGGCATATATTTTGCGCGAAATTTTGTTTTTCTGGCATCATGCACTACCTTTGCAAATAGTTGTACACCTCCGATAGCATATTAGAGTGAGGTGTGCAGTTGTAGAAACTTTTAATAATAAGAACTCCTATGAAAGGTAATAAATTGACAGTTTGTGCTTTGAGCGCAGCCTTGTCGCTTAGCGGCTGTGGTGGTATGTCTAACACAGCAAAAGGTGGATTGATTGGTGGAGCCAGCGGTGGCGCGCTTGGTGCCTTGGTTGGCCAACTTATCGGTCATGGCAAAGGTGCTGCGATTGGTGCAGCTGTTGGTACGGCGGTAGGTGCCGGTGCTGGTGTGATCATTGGCAATAAAATGGACAAGGCTAAGAAAGCTGCAGAAGCTGCAAACGCAAAAGCGGAGATAATAAAGGGTGCTGATGGCACAGAGTATGTAAAAGCGACGTTTGATAGTGGTTTGCTTTTCACAACAGGCTCATCATCGCTCAGTGCAAGTGCATCAAGCGCTATTGCTAAATTTGTGAGCGATTTGACAGCTGAAGATAATACATACAACTTGGCAATCTGTGGTTTTACGGATAATCAAGGTTGGAGAAACTGCTCAGCAGAGCAAAGCAAGTCTAAAAATGTGACACTTTCGCAGAATCGTGCTGATGCTGTAAAGAATCGCATTGTAAGTGCTGGCTATCCCGCATCTCGTTTGGTGAGTGTGAAGGGTTATGGCGAGGAACACCCAGTGGCTGATAATTCAACTGCTGCTGGTCAAAAGGAAAATCGCCGTGTCGAAGTATATATCTTGCCAAGTAAGGAAATGATAGAGGCTGCAAATAATGCTGCCAAATAATAAGGCGTTTTAGGTGAGATATTTAATTAAATTACATTTATAGAATAAGGTGTCAATGTCCGAGGCCATACAGGTGTATGGCCTTGGCATTGGCATTTTTTACTAAGAAGTGAAATATTCGGATTTTGATGGGAAGAAAACTCTATCTTAAACCAGCAACTATAGTTGTGGCTTTGCAACAAGAATGTCCTATTTTGGCTGGGGCTGCATCTGGGGCTGCATCTATTGTAGATATCCAAACACCACACAATTGCGTGAAGGATGCAGGTGAAGATCAATATTCTCAAAAGAAACAGTCACACCCTATATGGGGTAATATGGAGCCATAAGTGCAAATCTCTCGAAGTTTGGAGGCCGATATAGCGACTTGAACAATATGAAGCAGAATAGCGAATTAGTAAGAGAAATAAATAACTACGCCATGCGTAACGGCATGGTGTTAGGACTGTTTGGCATAGTGTCTTTATTGATATTCAAGTGGTCATTTGCGTTGCCTGCATTTTCCACATTATTTGGAATTATGCTGTTGGGCAGCCCCGTTTTAGGCGCATATTTGACGATAAAATTTAGGAACAATGTAGTAGGTTCTGATGGCACATTTGGCTTTGCCAGAGGGTTTCTTCATGCACTTTTTATGGGGTTTTATGCTTCGATTTGGGTAGCGTTGGCAGTATTCGTCTATTTGCAGTATTTTGACAATGGTAGTATATTTGCCGCTTATGGCCATTCGCTTGAAACGCCCGAAATGCAACAGTATCTACTACAGTCTGGTGTTGGAGCGCAGTTTGATTCCCTCTCTGGTGGCAAGGGTGCACAAGGTATAGCTGATGTCATGCAGAGTCTTGGGGCGACCACTTACGCTTCGATGTCTTTGTATCTGTCGATGATTTTCGGACCGGTAATATCAACTGTAATTGGTCTGATAGCGCGTCGTGGATAAAATCTTTGTTACGTATCTAAAATTCAAATAATGGAATATAAATATGACATATCGGTTGTAGTGCCTCTCTTTAACGAAGCAGAGAGCCTTCCCGAGTTGTATGCGTGGATTAAACGCGTTATGAATGCGCATGGATTCACATTTGAAATAATATTTGTCAATGATGGCAGTACGGATACATCGTGGGACGTGATAGAAAAAATTGCTGCAGACGATCCTCATGTACATGGAATAAAGTTCCGTCGCAATTATGGCAAAAGTCCCGCATTGTTTTGTGGCTTCAGAGCTGCGAACGGCAGAGTCGTGATTACGATGGACGCAGACTTGCAGGATTCTCCTGACGAAATACCAGAACTCTATCGTATGATAACAGAGGACGGTTATGATCTTGTGTCAGGCTACAAGCAAAAGCGTTACGATCCGTTGTCAAAGACCATACCTACAAAATTGTTCAATGCCACAGCACGTAAGGTCAGTGGTATACACAACTTGCATGACTTTAATTGCGGACTAAAGGCGTATCGCAATGAAGTTGTCAAAAATATAGAGGTATATGGCGAAATGCATCGTTATATTCCTTATTTGGCTAAGAATGCAGGCTTTGACAAAATAGGAGAGAAAGTGGTGCATCATCAAGCGCGCAAATTTGGCAAGACGAAGTTCGGTGGCTTAAATCGTTTCGTAAATGGCTACTTAGATTTGTTGTCGCTATGGTTCCTTAATAGTTTCGGACTCAAGCCTATGCATGTGTTCGGCTTTTTAGGGTCAGTTATGTTCTTCCTTGGTTTTGTTGCTTGTGTTGTTGTGGGTGCAATTAAATTGGTGCATCTATATACAGGTGGTACAGCGCCGCTTGTAACAGATTCTCCCTATTTTTATATAGCGCTGACCATGATGATACTTGGTACACAATTATTCGTGGCCGGATTCTTGGGCGAATTAGTAAGTCGTAATGCGGCTGGACGTAACGATTATCAAATAGAAAAGGAAATATAGCAGTGGCTTGTAAATTGTGTACAAATGCAATAAAACGGCTGTGTCGTAAGCACTTCATTCTGTGTGTTTCGTGTGTGGTTGCTCTTTTGTCTGCATGCTCAAATATTGATTGCCCGCTTGATAACGTGGTGAGTATGCAGTGCAACTTGTACGCTGCCGAGACAAAGAACCCAATGACGTTGTATGACGAATTGAGCGTCACGCCAGCTGGACGTGACACGGTTTTGTTGAATAAAGCTACAGAGATTTCGTCCTTTCTGTTGCCGCTTAAGGAATCTGGGACACGCGATACTTTGTTGCTTCATTTTTCGAACTTGTCTGGTCAAGACGCAGTCGACACCTTATTTGTAGATCACATTCCACAACCTCATTTTGAGTCACTTGATTGTCCGTCTTCGGTATTTCATACAATAACAGGTGTGAGGGCTACATCGCATTCTTTAGGCAATATGCCATTGACTATTGACAGTGTGGCACTTGTTCGCTCAATTGTAAATTATGATGATGTTGAGAATATACGCATTTATCTTCGGTCTACTGTTCGTCAGTAGCTCAAGAGCACTTTCTGCAGAAATAAAAAATGCCGATTGTGATGCATGGGTTACAGATACGGTGCGTGTAACGGACTCAAAGCGTGCCGATACAGATATAAAGGGTGTGCAATATTCGTCTCCACAGGAAGCTGCTGCAGCACTCGAGGCCAAGAGGCGTATGCCTTTCTTGGCGGGTGTGAGTATTAGTGCTGATTTGTGTGGGGCGATTATGGCCGCTTGTACACCGTATGGCCAGTATGAGGCTGCGGCACGTCTTAATTTGCGTGGTCGATATTTTCCAGTGTTCGAAATGGGTATGGGGGTGAGCAATCATACTAATGATGCCACCGATTTGCACTACGAGGTACATTCTCCTTATTATAGGATAGGTTTGGACTATAACGTTGCAAAGAATGTGCGCGCACAAGGACGCATTTTCGTGGGGGTGCGCTATGCCTTTTCAACATACAAGTTCGATGTTGATGGGCCAGATATGGTTGATCCCGTTTATGGCGGTAATGTGCCTTTTCGTTACCATGGCGTGCGTGGTACCAATCATTGGGGAGAAGCTGTATTTGGCCTCGAAGCCCGTGTATGGGGCATTTTGCATTTGGGGTGGTCGATCCGCTATCGTATGCGCTTCTACAACAAGCGTACTATTGTAGATAACTCATGGTATGTACCTGGTTATGGAAAGAATGATACGCATGCGATTGGCGGTACCTTTAATGTGGTAGTAGACATATAAGTAGGCGTTCAAAATTATTTTATACAATCAGTAGGTGTCATTTTCACATTGAAAGCACATTCTCGAGGTACATCTGTTCCCTTCGGCCTCGGTCACATAGCCCGCTATGACCCCCTTCGGTTCCCCCGTTATCGGGGGACAGAAACCTTCGTGCGAAGGAAATATCTGCGTCTCGATAACGCACTTTCAATGTAAAAATAATTTCGAACACCTACTTAATGAATCAATGTCATAATGATGAAAAAGGTAGCAGGAGGAATATTTCTCTTATTTTTGATATTAGCGTCGGTATGGATTGTGTTCGGTCGTGGCGGTGCAAAACTACAAACTTCTGAGGGGGCTATATTTGGTACGACGTACCATATAAAATATGAGTTCTCAGAAAATCTTGACACAGCAATACTTGCAGAATTAAGACGTGTGGACGCAAGTCTTTCTGTATTTAACCCACAGAGTACCATATCGCGTGTAAATAACAGGCAAATATCACGTGCAGATGCCATGCTTTATGAGGTGTTACAAAAGGCTCAAAAGGTTAGTGTGGCTACAGGTGGTGCTTTTGATGTCACTGTAATGCCGCTTGTCAATGCCTGGGGCTTTGGTTTTAAGAGTAGGCAATTTCCAACGAATGTCCAAGTCGATTCAATAAGGAAATTTGTTGGCTATAATCTAATCAAGTTGTCACCAGATAGTACTATAACTTGTGCAGACGTGCGATTGATGATTGATTGTGGTGCAATAGCCAAAGGATATGGCGTTGACCGAGTGGCCAAGTTGTTACGCGAGCATGGGGTGCGTAATTATATGGTAGAAATAGGAGGTGAGGTCGTGACAAAAGGCCGCAATCCTGAGAGTAAATCGCCATGGCAGATTGGTATAAGTAAACCAGTAGAGGGTGCTGATGCTAATAATTGTGATTTGCAGACCGTGCTAAGTCTTGAAAATGCAGCCTTGGCGACGAGCGGAAATTATCGTAACTATTACGAACACAATGGGCGCAAATATGCTCATACTATAGATCCACGTACAGGACGCCCTGTACAACATTCCTTGCTCTCAGCTACTGTCATTGCACCTGATTGTGCTACAGCTGATGCTTACGCCACAGCGTTTATGGTGCTCGGTGTTGATGGGGCCAAAAAGGTGTTGAAGGAAAATAAGAGATTGCACGCATATTTGATTTATGCAGATGAGAAGGGTGTGTTGAAGTCGCTTGAACTCTAATTATAGTATATCTGAGTATATGACAATGCCACTCTTTTCAAACCGATTATTATTGTTGCCCTTGTTTCAGGGGTTCAGCAGACTGGACTTTATTGACATTGTAGGGAAGACGCCATTCGATTTCCGTACAATTTCGCCAAAGGGAATAGTGGTCTCGCAAGGTACAACATGCAAATGCCTTTGTATGGTTCTTAATGGTAAGATGAGTGTCGAAACAGACAGTCCTGAGCATACTTATCGTTTGACGGAAAGTGTGAGTGCTCCTCATATCATTCAAATAGAAAATTTGTTCGGTCTACACAATAAATATACCCGTACATACAGGACACAGTCTGAAGTGCAATTGGTGATGCTTGACAAGCAAAGTGTAAGGCAGTTACTGGTGGTCTATCCTGCATTTCAAATCAACTTTTATAATGCAGTAAGCACTTGTGCACAAAGCCGAGAGGTGATGTTGTGGTCAAAACGTTCGGATACGGTAGAAGGTCGTTTCCGTACATTCCTGTTGAGGCGTTGTTTGCGTCCGATTGGTCAGAAACAATTAAAAATACGTATGGAAGACCTTGCCTCCGAGTTGGGGGCGACACGTTTGCGTGTGTCGCAAATGCTTGCAGATTTAGCAGCAAAGAATAAAATTATCTATTCGCGCGGTATAATACACGTTCAAAGTTTAGAAAATTTGTAGTCTGTGCTTTTATAATCCATAAAAAAAGCATACTTTTGCACATAGAAATAAACATCTAACAGATAGCTTTAAGCAGCATGTACTTTGCCCTTAGATGGGGAAATGCTGGTTGGCTAACTCCAAACAAATAAATCATACAAGTGTCATGAAAAAGACCATTCTAGTAACAGGTGGTACGGGCTTCATTGGCTCGCACACCACTGTAGAGCTGCAGAACGCAGGTTACAATGTAGTGATTATTGACAATCTGTCAAACTCAAAGGCTGATGTAGTTGATGGCATTGAGAAAATTACAGGCATTCGTCCTGCTTTTGAACAAGTAGATTGCTGCGATCTGGAAGCGTTGGAAGGTGTCTTCAATAAATATCCTGAAATAACAGGTATTATTCATTTTGCAGCTTCAAAGGCTGTAGGCGAGAGCGTACAGAAGCCTCTGAAGTATTATGAAAACAACTTGCTTTCTCTTATCAACTTGCTTAAGTTGATGCCAAAGCACGATGTTAAGGGTATCATATTCTCTTCTTCTTGCACCGTTTATGGTCAGCCTGATCCCGAGAACTTGCCCGTAACAGAGCAAGCTCCGATCAAGAAGGCTGAGAGCCCTTATGGCAATACCAAGCAAATTAACGAGGAAATCATTCAAGACTTCGTGCATAGTGGCGCCAATATCAGCGCAATCATCTTGCGCTATTTCAATCCAATTGGTTCACACCCATCAGGCATCATAGGCGAAATGCCTAATGGCGTTCCTGCCAACTTGATTCCTTATTTGACTCAGACCGCAATTGGTATACGTCCTTGCTTGAAGGTGTTCGGCGATGATTACGACACTCCTGATGGCTCTTGCATTCGCGATTATATCTATGTGCTTGATTTGGCAAAGGCACACGTGGCAGCTATGGCCCGCATCGTAGAAGGTAAGAACACTGATCCTGTAGAAATCTACAATGTCGGTACAGGTAATGGTGTGAGTGTGCTTGAACTCATTCACACATTTGAAAAGTGTACAGGCGTGAAACTTAATTACGAGATTGCTCCTCGTCGCGAAGGCGATATCGAAAAGGTTTGGGGCAATGTTGATAAGGCTAACAAGGTACTCGGTTGGAAGGCAGTACACACACTTGAGGAGGCTCTCTCGTCTGCATGGAACTGGCAGCAGAAGCTTCGTGAGCGTGGCGTGATGTAATCAGCCGACGGAAATACATTGTGATTTTTTATAGAGGAGTCAATAATGCTTTTCTCTTTAGACGAGTGGAAAAGCAGATTAACTCCTCTTTTTTATATAACAAGGCATTGCAAGTTTGCAGCATTGTGTAACTGCGTTGTGTGCAAATGCCTAACAAAACTCCAATAAGTTGCAACCATACTATTTACTTCAAGAGTCGCTTTTGCGACGAAACCTATCATTGATAAGACGCATAGCTGATGAGGCTGGGGTAGAATTCATATTAGCCTTCAAGGCTTTTGCACTGTGGCGCACTTTTCCGATATTCAGAGAATATATAAGCCACACAACTGCATCTTCACCCTATGAGGCTCGTCTGGCATTTGAGGAGTTTGGTACTAAAGCGCATACCTATTCTCCGGCTTACGAGGATGATACATTCGATACAATACTGAGATGTTCAAGCCACATTTCGTTCAACTCACTTACTCAGTATAGCCATTTCGTGTCTAAGGTTAAGGAACAGGGGCCTGAGGCGCCAAGTATAGGTTTACGTATCAATCCAGAGCATAGTGAGATAGAGACGGAGCTTTACAACCCTTGTGCGCCGGGCTCTCGATTTGGAGTTTTAGCTTCCCAATTACCAGAACAGTTGCCAGATGGTATTGAGGGCTTCCATTGCCATTGTCATTGTGAAAGTTCTGCAGAAGCTCTACAGACAACCTTAGGCTGGATTGAACGAAAGTTTGGAAAGTGGCTTGGGCAACTCAAATGGCTTAATTTAGGTGGCGGACACTTGGTAACCAGAAAGGGCTATAATACGACCCTTTTAGTTAGTATCCTTAAGAAATTCAAGAATAAATACCCCAATCTTCGTATCATACTCGAGCCAGGATCGGCCTTCGCTTGGCAAACAGGGCCGCTTGTGTCGCAAGTGGTAGATATAGTGGAAAATCATGGCATAAAAACAGCCATACTCAATGTAAGTTTTACATGTCACATGCCAGATTGTCTTGAGATGCCATATCACCCAGCTGTTAGAGGTGCTGAGACTTTGGAAGATGCGGTGGAAACGGGTGTTGCCGCAGAAGCCTCTGTGTATCGTTTAGGGGGCAATAGTTGTTTGAGTGGAGATTACATGGGGCATTGGCGCTTTCCAAATCCACTCAAGGTTGGCGATATAGTAATATTTGAGGATATGATACATTATACGACGGTCAAGACAAATATGTTTAATGGTATCCATCACCCTGCTTTGAAAATCGAAAAATTAGACGGAAGCATACAGACACTGCGCGAGTATCACTATGAGGATTATCGTGACAGAATGGATTAAGGTTTTGAGTAGATGATAGCAAACAAACAAATTTGGTTGCCGGCGGGGTTGCCCTGTGTTACAACGGTAGACACGTCAACGTATGAACTTGCCAAATGGAAGACGCTTTCCTGTAAGAAGCGTCTTCTTATTCTGAACTTAATGCCAGTGAAGCAAGATACAGAGGAAGATATCGTACGTACACTTGCAGCTTGCGATGTTGAGGTACAAGTAGTTTTTATAAAAATAAAAGGACAAAAATACAAAACTACGCCACAAGCCCATATGGACGCGTTCTATTTGGATTTTGAAGTGGTTGAGCCACACCAGTTTGACCGTATGATAATAACAGGTGCCCCATTAGAGCAGATGCCTTTTGAGCAAGTGCGTTATTGGTCACAACTGCAGCATATAATGCATTGGGCTGACACCCATGTAGAGCGCACGCTTTATATATGTTGGGGTGCGCAAGCGGGGTTGTATGAGCATTATGGTATACAAAAATTCGCACTTGTTGAAAAGATGTTTGGCATTTACGTGCAAAATGTGCTTGAGCCAGACGATGTGCTGATGCGTAACCTTGCACCCAGTTTCAAAATGCCAAATTCTCGACACACCGAAGTTCGCGTGGCAGACATAGTGGCGCACAAGTCTGATGGCTTGCGTCTTTTAGCAATGAGCGATGAGAGTGGGGTGGGGGTAGCTGCCACACATGACGGGCGTCGAACTTTTATTGTGGGGCATTTGGAGTATAATCCGAATACACTCCATAATGAATATCACCGTGATTTGGACAAACATTTGCCCATACATGAGCCACAACATTATTATGACGAAAATGGCGGCGTAATTTATTCGTGGCAACACGATGCGATACAATTCTACAAAAATTGGGTGGAATAGACCAGATGGCCACGTTCTCATGAATGCGAGTCTTTTCTATATTACAGCAAAAGCGGAGCGCGTTGCAATAGTTATATGTTGCAATGCGCTCCGCTGCTTTTATTCGTCCTCTTCACCTTCAGTGGGCAATTCATTGCCTACGAATTCGTATGTAAAATTATTCCCCCTAGCTGAAGGAAATTGACTGCGTAAGTCAATCTCTGGCCTGTTTTTAAGGTGTTCTATTATCCTGTTGTAGCACTCCATTCCCGAGTTGGCACGTACATAGGCTTGAAAAGTCGTGTCTTGGTAACGGAATTTGGTGGTTCCTGCTATTTGAATTACACGTTTGAATACCACAGTACCAAGATACCAACCGCTATGAATTTCTGCAAGCTGTGCAGCGCGAATTTCCTTTTTGTTTACAATAGCTTCAACGCTTGACGGTGTATTGCTTGCAGTAACAGGTGCATTGTTGTTGTCCTTATGGTGGGATTTGAATTCCTCCATAGATTCTGCAGCGGTCTTTATCAGTATGAAATAAACGCGTGGGCGTATTTTGTATCGTTTGGGATATGGCATGTCGCTTTCGACATAACTGCGTACATCTTCTTCCAATCGTGCATTGATAGGAATTTCGGGTATAGATGCAAGAAATCCCATCAGTTCATCATAGTTGTGTACTAATACTTCTTGGTCAAAGTAACGGGCATAGATATTCATATTACAAGAATCTTATAAAATGTGTGTGAGGCTCTGTGGGTGTTCTCTTAATATAGTAATAAAATGGGAATATACGTTTTCAAAAGGAAGAGCCTTATTAAAAAAAATGGCAGCTTCGCGAAATAAAATCGCAGAGCTACCTTCGATCTGTCAAAGAGCGGAAAACGAGACTCGAACTCGCGACCCCAACCTTGGCAAGGTTGTGCT